>Ga0163154_10000811_pt1 | contig 48695 bp, 30 predicted proteins | sample OliLakLV19MP9P1_FD_148649 | JGI IMG/M metagenome (GOLD analysis project Ga0163154, IMG submission 148649) | Freshwater microbial mat bacterial communities from Lake Vanda, McMurdo Dry Valleys, Antarctica - Oligotrophic Lake LV.19.MP9.P1 | ecosystem: Environmental > Aquatic > Freshwater > Lake >...
AGGAACTCGCCGCAAGTAGTAAGATACTTTGAAGTTTCTGCCCGGCTCAATCCGCCGCGGCGGATGATTTTTTAACGGATTCTGTTGAAATTTTCTAGCACTTTTTATTCGAGGCCGTAGCAGTATTAATTTGCGAAGTATATGCCTAATCTTTTAATGTAATAAACAAATCTATTGCATTTTCCGAAAGCTAAAAAGTGTATGGTAGTGGGCTTTTGTTTACTGCAGCCTTCTATGGCTAGCTTAATGGTGGTGCCTTTGTAGATTACATCACCAATATTGGCATAAAAGCTTAATAAAGATATACTGTACAAGAGTGCGACGCCAATGAAGCCCAATAGAGGTAAAAAGCCCGGCTCAAAATTGTATTTTAAAATTGATTTTACTACCAAAGAACTAAAGCTACTTTCATCATAGTATTGTTCTTAATTTCTTTCAGGCTTTTGTTGTAAACTACCTGCTATAATTAGGCGCTTCTTTTGTAATGTCAATATCATGTGCATGACTTTCCCTCATGCCGGCATTGGTAATTTTAATAAAAATGGCTTGCTGCAATTCTTTAATATTGCTGGCTCCGCAATAGCCCATACCTGCTTTTAATCCGCCGGTGTATTGATGCACCACTTCTTTTAAATGCCCCTTAAAAGCTACCCTGCCTTCAATGCCCTCGGGTACAAACTTTTTAATATCATCTTCCACATCCTGAAAGTAGCGGTCGCTGCTGCCTTGTGCCATTGCACCCAGCGAGCCCATGCCACGGTATTGTTTAAACCGGCGGCCTTCGTAAATAATAGACTCGCCCGGACTCTCTTCTGTACCTGCAAATACATTGCCCATCATTACGCAGCTTGCACCTGCTGCCAGGGCTTTTACCATATCTCCTGTATACCTAATTCCACCATCGCTGATGATACCCAATTTTTTATTTTTTAATGCAGCAGCCACTTCCATTACGGCAGTAATTTGTGGTACACCTGTACCGGCTACAATTCGGGTGGTACAAATAGAACCCGGTCCAATGCCCACTTTCACTGCATCTGCGCCGGCATCTGCCAATGCTTTGGCACCTGCACCTGTCCCTACATTGCCTGCAATTACCTGTAGCTGTTTAAAGTTTTTCTTTACTGCTTTTAAAGTGTCAATTACACCTTTGGTATGGCCGTGGGCGCTATCGAGGCAGATGGCATCAACACCTGCCTGCTGCAATGCTGCAACCCTTTCTAATGTATCTTTTGTAATACCAACGCCTGCGCCTACCAGCAACCTGCCAAACGAATCTTTTACAGCATGGGGGTGACTGGTTAATTTTAAAATATCTCCAAATGTAACAAGGCCAATTAATACGCCCGCCTTGTTTACAACCGGTAGCTTTTCAATTTTATTTTTTTTGAAAATGAGTTCTGCTTTTTTAAGATCGGTGCCTTCCGGTGCGGTGATGAGGTTATCTTTTGTCATCACGGTGCTTACCTTGTCTTTGTAATGCGTTTCAAAGCGGAGGTCACGGTTGGTGAGGATGCCTACCAGTTTTTTTTGGGCATCAATAATGGGGATACCGCCTATTTTATTTTCTCTCATCAGCCTTACCGCTTCGCCAATGGTTGCATCGGGGGTTAAGGTGATGGGATCTAATATCAACCCGTTTTCACTTCTTTTCACTTTGCGAACCTGGTCGGCCTGCTTTTCAATACTCATGTTTTTATGCAAAATACCCAGCCCGCCTTCACGTGCAAGGGCAATGGCAAGAGATGCTTCTGTTACGGTATCCATGGCTGCACTTAGCATGGGAACATTTAGTTGAATGGTTTTGGTAAGGAATGCATGGATGTTTACATCCCTGGGTAACACCTCAGAGTATGCAGGTTGCAGTAATACATCATCAAATGTTAAACCTTCGCCGAAAAATTTGTTGGAAGAAGTTGTGTTGGAGGAGTTATTTCTTATTGCCATAGGCAAAGGTAGGGAAACCAATGTTTTAAAAAAGCAGGTGGTAAAAAAAGAAACATGGTTTCATCGAAATATCAATTTTTCTTATCGTCCATCCGGCCTGCCATCCGGACGGGCCTTTTTCTGAAGCCGTCAAAGCGTATCCGGTTAATCTTTGATGGCATATCAAATTAATTAACCAATCATTAAACCTTTGTCAATAATAAATATCTTATCATCGTTGTTTAATTATTACTTCCCTACAATTTTATAAAAATGGTAAAAGCCGGCAAAGTTTTTTTTGTACTCACAATTAGTTCACTATTAAATATCGTGCTTTCATCTTTTAATAAACAAGATGCAAATCCGGCAATATTTAAAATGCCTTACAAGCAAGCGGCTCTTACAGAACGGCAGGCCGCAGCTCATTTAATAGATCGTTTTACATTTGGAAACAGTCCGGGCTATATGGATGAAGTGGTAAAATTGGGCCTGGAGAATTGGTTTTTGCAACAACTGGAGGGTAAACGAAATGATGCAGCTTTAAATGAAAGACTTAGTGTATATGATGCTTTGCAGATGAGCAATACACAGGTTTTGGCAACCTTTCCCCGGGGTGCAACCATTGTAAAAGAAGCTGTATCAGAAGGGGTAATTAGTAAGGATTCCTTAAAAGAAATTGGTAAAAAAGAATATCGGCAAGCTGTAAAAGCTTACATGGAGAAAAAAGGTTACCGGCCTCAACAGGAATTATTTCAGCAATTTGTTAGTCAAAAAATTTTATCAGCAGCTTATAGCAAAAATCAGCTAAGCCAGGTTTTAACCGAATTCTGGTTCAACCATTTCAATGTTTCTATTGCTAAAAATCAATGCGCCCAATATATTCCAGCTTATGAAAGAGATGTTATACGGCCAAATGTTACCGGCAAATTTGGGGATTTGCTTTTGGCAACAGCACAGTCTCCGGCTATGCTGTTTTATCTTGATAATTTCAGTAGTGCCGGGGAAAACAGCGACTATAAACAACGGCAGGAAAAAATGCAGCAGCGATTGGAAAAGCAAGTAGAAAAAGCAAAAGACGAGGATCCATCCGGCAACAAAGCAAAGCTGGTGGAGAAAATAACTAAAAATAAAAAGAACCAGGGGCTTAATGAAAACTATGCCCGTGAAATAATGGAACTCCATACATTGGGCGTAGATGGAGGTTACACACAACAAGATGTAACGAGCGCCGCAAAAGTGCTTACCGGCTGGACGGTTTATCCCATGGAAAACGGCCCGGGCAGTGCAGTTAAAAAGATGATCGACAGATTGGGTGAAGATAATTTAGCAGCAAAAGGTTTTGTGCATAAAGGCGATTTTTTATTTGCCATCAACCGGCACGATAACGAGGCTAAAATAGTTTTGGGAAATTCGTTTGCAGCTGGCGGTGGTTACCAGGAAGGATTGGATTTAATTAATATGCTGGCGACGAATGCCGCTACAGCAAAGTTTATTTGTAAAAAGCTGGCTGTTAAATTTGTAAGCGATAATCCACCGGCATCGTTGATAGATAAAATGGCTGCAACGTTTTTAACCAAAGAAGGCGATATAAAAGAAGTGCTTAAAACGATGGTTGCTGCGCCCGAATTCTGGACGAAAGAGGCAATTACACAGAAAACAAAATCACCGCTGGAGTTGGCGATAAGTTCCGTGAGGGCCTTAGATGCTACAGTTAAAATGCCCTTTATGATTTACCAATGGATTAATAAGATGGGACAGAAATTATATTATTACCAGGCCCCAACCGGCTTTCCGGATAAAGGGACGTATTGGATAAACACCGGTGCCTTGTTAAACAGGATGAACTTTGGGCTGGCGTTTGCATCGCAAAAAATACCTGGTGTTGAATTTAACCTTGCAGCCATCAATAACAATCGTGAGCCCGAAAGCGCCATCGATGCATTGAAAACTTACAGCAAAATAATTTTGCCTGAGAGAGAAGTGGCTGCTACCATAAAGCGATTAACTCCGCTGGTAAATGATCCACTTATTCAGCAGAAAATTGGCGAGGCCGCCGGTAAATCAACGGCTAACACCGATAAAAATCATGCTATAATGGAGGAAAATAAGGATGCCGATGAAATGATGTTGGATAAAAAAAATGAACGCAACATAAGTGAAGACAGACTGGCGAAAAAAAACCTGGGTAAGCGAACAAAAGCTGGCAATGAAGCAATGCCTTCCGCAGCCGGCAATAACAGTATGCTGGCACAGGTGGTGGGCATTATTATAGGAAGTCCGGAGTTTCAAAAGCGGTAGCCCTCCCGGCCTCCCCGCGGGGGAGGAGGAAATGCAAGGGCTTGAAAACGGTTAGTTTACGCTGAGTAGGTAAGACCTATTGAAAAAACGGGTATCAATTATCAATTATCAATTAAAAAATTATCAATTAAAAAATCATCAATTCCCATGTCTTCCCGTAGAGCCCTCCCGGCCTCCCCGCGGGGGAGGAGGAAATGCAAGGGCTTGAAATAAGTTGGGTTACACTGAGTAGGTTACTTCATTTGTAAAATAATTATCAATTATCAATTAAATAATTATCAATTATCAATTATCAATTATCAATTAAAAAATTATCAATTCCCATGTCTTCCCGTAAAGCATTTTTACAAAAAGCCGGTCTTGCATTATTTAGTATTGGCGTTGGCGGTGTGCCCTCTTTTTTGGCTACAGCAGCAGGCAGTGATAAAATTATTCGTCCATATAAAAAGAAAAAAACACTGGTATTTATTTTTCAACGTGGTGCCATGGATGGGTTGATGGCAGTAACGCCTTTTACTGATAATTTTTTGAAAGCGGCACGGCCCACTTTGTTTATGGATGCAGCTAAAGCTACGGCTGGCAGGTCTTTGATTGATTTGGATGGACGGTTTGGCCTGCATCCTTCCATGGTAGCATTTGAAAGTTTGTTTCGTGAAAAGCGATTGGCAATATTGCATGGAATGGGCTCACCCAACAATACCCGCAGCCATTTTGATGCACAGGATTATATGGAAAGCGGTACGCCTTTCAGTAAAGGCACAGCGAGTGGCTGGCTCAACAGGGCCATTGGTTTAATGGGGCATGATGCAACACCTTTCAGGGCAGTTAGTATGACATCTGCTTTGCCCCGTTCATTTTATGGTGATAATGAAACTATGGCCATCAGCAACCTGCAGGATTTTGCTATACAGCTAAAGGGAAATCCTATGGGTGCCAATGTAGCAGCAAAAAGTTTTGAGGAGTTGTACGACCAAACCACCACTTCTCTACTCAGCAAAACAGGTAAAGAAAGTTTTGAAGCCATTAAAATGTTGCAAAAAACGGATGTCAAAAATTACCGTCCTGCAGCCGGAGTAATCTATCCGGCTAGTCCATTGGGTAATTCATTAAAGCAAATAGCCCAAATGATTAAAATGGATATCGGTCTTGAAGTGGCATTTGCAGAAAGTGGTGGTTGGGATACCCATTTTAACCAGGGAACAGAAAATGGCGTCTTCGCCAGAAACGTTGCTGACCTCAGCAACAGCATCGCAGCTTTTTGGAAAGATATTGAACCCCTACAGGATGATATTACCCTGATGACTACTACCGAGTTTGGCCGTACCGTAAAACAAAATGGCACCGGTGGCACCGATCATGGAAGAGCAAGTTGCGCTTTTATATTGGGCAATGATGTTAATGGGGGCAGGGTGTTGGGTGATATCAAACCGTTATCAATAGAAAACTTAGCCGATGGCCGTGACCTTGCTGTAACTACTGATTTCAGGAGCATTTTTAGCGAAGTAGCCAATGCTCATCTTAAAATAAATGACAATAAAACGTTGTTTCCGGAATGGAGTGGTGGAAAGGTTGGGGTGATGAAATAGGTAATGGTGGGGGAATGGTGTAAGGGATTAGATTTGATTTTTTGTTCATTCTTTTTTCAAATAGGTTTATTCCGTCGCATTTAATGAACCGATCTTTACATTCAACCATCCAACCCATATCGAAATTTTAGTGATGCTGTTTTTTGAATAGCTGCTCCCATTCATTCAAATTTCCATTTTCCCATTACTATTGTTACTTTCGCAGCCGGTTTGTAATTGATCGGTACAAATCGGTTTTTAAAAATCAATCAAAAACAATCCGCATTGGCGGTTAGGAGATAAAATTTTATGGCAACTACAGCAGACATGCGCTCGGGGCTTATCATTAAAATTGATGGTAGCTTGTACACAGTAATAGATTTTGGACAAAATAAAACAGCCCGTGCTGCCGCAAAAGTTTGGGCCAAACTAAAAGGGGTTGATAACAGCCGTACTATTGAAGTTACCTGGAACAGTGGTGAAAATATTTTTCCGGTAAGAGTGGAAAAGAAAACTTACCAATATTTATACAAAGATGATACTGGCTACAGCTTTATGGACACAGAAACCTTCGAGCAAATTACTGTGCCGGAAGCAATGGTAGATGCTCCTAAGTTTTTAAAAGACGGACAGGAAGTAACAGTGCTGATCAATGGCGAAACAGACATGCCAATGGGTGTGGAATTGCCAGATAAAATTGTACTGTTGGTTACTTATAGCGAACCCGGCATGAGAGGCGATACCGCTACCAAAACATTAAAACCAGCAACTGTTGAAACCGGCGCAACTGTAAATGTTCCGCTTTTTGTAAACGAAGGGGAGCTAATACGTGTCAATACCAAGACGGGTGAATATGTAGAGCGAGTAAAAGAATAATTGAAAATTTTTATACCAAAAAGGTCAGCTTTTAAAAAAAGCAGACCTTTTTCATTTTGTGCAATTTTTAGCCAAAATGGCCATTTTTGGTTTGTTTTTAATCATATTTACTTCAAAAAGGGCTTTTTTCTGTTTTTTTAATTTATAATTAAATGTAGGTTTTGAGAAATCATTCCCTACCTTAGCCGCCCGATTGCAAAAACCTTTTAATACTGCAAAATCATGGACATTAAACAAATCCAGGAGCTGGTAAAGCTCATCAATAAAACCAATATTGGAGAAATCACCATCGAAGAGGAAGGTGTCAAAATCACAGTAAAACAAAAGAAGGATCCGGTACAGCACATCTTTCAGGGTGGGCATGGCAATCCAAATCAGGTATTTACAGCAATGGCTCCGGCAGCTGCAACTCCTGCGGCAGCAGCACCTGCAACTCCAGCACCTGTTGTTCCAGCAAAGGCTGATAATCTTATTATCATCAAGAGCCCCATGATTGGTACTTTCTACCGCCAAAGCGGACCAACAAAACCAATTTTTATTAATGTGGGAGACGAGGTCAATGTTGGTAAAGTAGTTTGTATTATAGAAGCCATGAAACTTTTCAACGAAATTGAAAGTGAAGTAAGTGGTAAAATAGTTAAAGTATTGGTTGAAGATGCCAGCCCGGTAGAATACGATCAGCCGTTGTTTTTGGTGGAACCCAATTAATGCAAATAACCACATTTAAATTTTATGTTTAAAAAGATATTAATTGCCAACAGGGGAGAAATTGCCCTTCGTGTAATACGCACCTGCAGGGAGATGGGTATTAAAACTGTAGCAGTTTATTCCACGGCCGATAAAGATAGTCTGCATGTTAAGTTCGCAGATGAGGCGGTATGTATTGGAAAGCCCGCCAGTGTTGATTCTTATCTCAACATTCCCTTTATAATGGCGGCTGCCGAAATTACCAATGCCGATGCTATTCATCCGGGTTATGGTTTTTTAGCAGAGAATGCCAAGTTTGCACAAATTTGTGGTGAAAGTGGTATCAAGTTTATAGGGCCAACGCCCGATATGATCAATGCCATGGGTGATAAAATCACTGCCAAGCAAACCATGATTGCTGCCGGGGTTCCTGTAGTGCCTGGTGTAGATGGCTTGTTGGAAAATGTAGAACATGCAAAAAAATGTGCTACAGAAATTGGCTACCCCATCATAATGAAAGCAACTGCCGGTGGTGGTGGAAAAGGAATGAGGGTTGTATGGGCTGAAGAAGATATTGAAAAAGCTTTTGACACTGCAAAAACAGAAGCCGCAGCCTCTTTTAAAAATGATGGCATCTACATGGAAAAATTTGTAGAAGAGCCACGCCATATTGAGATACAGGTTGCAGGAGATCAGTTTGGTAATGTATGCCATCTTAGTGAAAGGGATTGCAGTATCCAACGCCGTCACCAGAAATTGGTGGAAGAGTCGCCATCACCCTTTATGACGACGGAATTAAGGGAGCGAATGGGTGAGGCAGCCATCAAAGCAGCGGGTGCTATTAATTATGAAAGTGTGGGTACGGTAGAATTCCTGGTAGATAAGCATCGTAATTTCTTCTTCATGGAAATGAATACCCGTATTCAGGTGGAACATTGCGTAACTGAAGAAGTGGTGAATTTCGATTTAATTAAAGAACAAATAAAAATTGCAGCCGGTCATAAAATTAGCGGGCAAAATTATTACCCAACTATGCATGCGATAGAATGTCGTATTAATGCAGAAGATCCGTACACCGATTTTCGACCAAGCCCCGGTAAAATTACAGTGCTTCATACACCCGGTGGGCATGGGGTAAGGGTTGATAGCCATGTGTATGCCGGCTATGTAATTCCTCCTTACTACGACAGTATGATTGGTAAACTTATTACCATAGCGCAAACACGTGAAGAAGCCATCGATACCATGTACAGGGCATTGAGCGAATATGTTATTGAAGGGGTAAAAACTACCATTCCATTTCATTTGCAATTAATGAAGAATGAAGATTTCCGGAGTGGAAATTTTAATACTAAGTTTTTAGAAAGTTTTGTGTTGAAGTAATAATTTTCAATGAGTTTATTAAAAGAGAGGAAACGGAAAGCCATGTGGCTGTTGTTTCTTCTCTTTTTTTTGGAGTTATTCTTTAATTCATTTTGTTGCATTACTGAATGAGAATGTTTGCCACCTGTAGAAAGTCATGAGATGTATAAAACTAATTTTATACTTCGGGGTATTTTTTTGGCTGGCGATATCAACTAATTAAACTGGATAATTAATCCATATTTGTTTACTAAAAATTGGTAAGCAAAATTAACTAATCCATTATAGCTTCCGAAGCAACAGCCGGTTTACCATATTTACTTTGCTCAAGTAAAGGCTGTTCATTTATATATCGTATTAGGTATAAATTATCAAACTCATTGGCAGGGATATTCTGTTGCGGAAAATCGGTAACACCCAGTTTAAAGATAATTTTTTGCATGATATTGCTGTGAGAAATTATGAGGATATGCTTGTTCCAGTCCTGTTTTTTTTCAATGGCATTAAATAAATCGGTGCAGGATACATCTGCAATATATTGCACCGTATCAATACCTAATTTTAAGAACATACTATCGGCAGTTTGTTGAGTACGTTTAAACTGCGATACATATATTTTTTTTATTTTTTTGTATTTCAACGTACGCATTAAATCGCCTGCTCTTATATTTCCATCCGTTGTAAGGAATGGATCTTCACCCGGTTGCTTCTCTGCATGCCGTACAATATATATATTGGTTTTAGTACCTATAGCAGGTAGCGTTTGCGCATTCAAAAAATTTGCAAAAGTTATTGCCAGTAATAAAATGAATAGTTTTTTAATGGCTGATTTTTTTATTAGAAGGTTCATAGTTGATTTTGTTTGTCAGAATAATAAAGACGCCTGAAAATAAAGAATTCATTTACAATTTTATTTTTTCTGTAGAAGGTACGCATTATAAAATTGAAACCAAATCAATAGAGCATTTAACTCCAATTACAATTTATAGCTCCATTTTCGTTATTTTGCAAAGTATTGAAAATAATTTTATTGTTTAATTACAAATGCGTGTATTTCAAATCCGATAGCTATCGGATAACCATGGCTGGTGGGGTCACCAGCCAGGGTAGACAGCCGTGGGCGGTGTCCTCACCGTCCACAGTCTTAACACAGAATTTTTATGATTGTTTTCCAGGAGAAATCCAATTTATTAATCAACCCCAATTCAACTTTTAAATAGATTACTTATGTGCGGAATAGTAGGATATACAGGTCCAAGGGAAGCTTATCCCATTGTAATAAATGGATTAAAAAGACTCGAATATCGAGGCTATGATAGTACCGGCGTAGCACTGCTCAATGGAGGGTTAAAAGTTTACAAAAAGAAGGGCAGGGTGGCTGACCTTGAAAATTTTATCATTGGAGAAAATCTTCATGCTCATATTGGCATAGGCCATACCCGCTGGGCTACACATGGCGAGCCTAATGACAGAAATGCTCATCCGCATACGTCTGCAAGCGGAAAGCTGGCCATGATACACAATGGTATTATAGAAAACTATGCACAGATTAAAAAGGAATTGCTTAACAAAGGGTACCATTTTACCAGTGATACCGATACAGAAGTATTGCTGAATTTTATTGAAGATATCAAAAAGAACAATGAGTGTAACCTGGAGGAAGCGGTAAGAATAGCATTGAAAAGAATTACAGGAGCTTATTGTATTTTACTGATTGATGAAGATACACCGGATACAATTATTGCAGCAAGAAAAGGAAGTCCGCTGGTAATTGGTGTTGGTAAAGGGGAACATTTTTTGGGTAGTGATGCCACACCCATGCTGGAATATACCAAAGAGGTTGTTTATGTAAATGATTATGAGCTCGCTATTGTTAGGCCCGATGAGCTTATTCTTAAAAACCTGGGTAACGAAAAAATTACTCCTTTTGTTACCAAGTTGGATATGGAACTGGCTGCAATTGAAAAAGGCGGCTACGACCATTTTATGCTGAAAGAAATTTTTGAACAACCCAGCACAATTTATGATTGCCTCCGTGGCCGTTTAGACGCTGCCGCCGGACAGATAAAAATGAGTGGGGTTGATAACAATATTGAGGCATTCAAAAATGCCAGCCGCATCATCATTGTGGCTTGCGGAACCAGCTGGCATGCAGGTTTGGTAGCTGAATATGTAATTGAGGAGTTGTGTCGTATACCGGTTGAAGTTGAGTATGCATCGGAATTCCGATACCGAAACCCCATCATTAACAAAGGTGATATTATTATTGCCATTTCGCAAAGTGGAGAAACTGCTGATACACTGGTAGCCATTGAAAATGCCAAAAAACAAGGCGCCATTATTTTTGGAATTGTAAACGTAGTGGGTTCTTCCATTGCCCGGATGAGCGATGGAGGAGCATATACACATGCAGGCCCGGAAATTGGTGTTGCCAGTACCAAGGCGTTTACCGGTCAGCTGGCAGTGCTGATGATGATGGCTTTGCAAATTGGTAAAGTTCGTGGTACCATTAAAGAGGAACTTTTCAGCCAACTTTTATTCGAATTGGATGCAGTGCCGGAAAAAGTAGAAGCACTTCTGAAAAATGCAGATGCACTTAAAATAATTGCAGAAAAATACAAGGACGCAACCGATGCATTATTTCTTGGTCGTGGTTATAATTTCCCCATTGCTTTGGAAGGGGCTTTAAAACTAAAAGAGATTTCTTATATCCATGCAGAAGGCTATCCGGCTGCAGAAATGAAGCATGGTCCTATTGCTTTGGTCACAGAAATATTACCCGTGGTATTTGTGGCAACAAAGGATAATTACCACGAAAAAATAATTAGTAATATGCAGGAAATTAAAGCAAGACGAGGAAAGGTAATTGCCATCATTACAGAAGGGGATGAAGTAATTCCAACACTGGCGGATGATGTGTTTTTTGTACCGCCGGCGCACGAAATAATGGCACCCCTGCTAAGTTGTGTTCCATTACAGTTGTTATCTTACTATGTTGGGGTTGCAAAAGGAGTAGATGTAGATAAACCAAGAAACCTGGCGAAGAGTGTAACGGTGGAATAATAAGCTGGTGGTTAGCGGTGTTTTTTTGTAGTTATACCGCTATTAATCGTTTAGTAATTAATCAGCCCCATAAATTTTACAGCAGCTTAGTTTAATGGGGTTACTGGTTTAATTACAACCCTAAATTCTAAACTATTAATAATACACATTGTTAAAAACTACAAACCACCCAATACAAACCACCAACAGTTCATGAATATTATCAAAAAACATCTGGTAGACGCTTTAGGCTATAATTTCATTGATGAAAAATATATTCCTGAAGGGAAGGATGAGTATTACCTGCGAAATAAACAAAATCCAGATTCGGATAAATACCGCAAACTATCTTCGTTTGAAATAGAAGTATTGGTTCGCAATAGCAATACTTCTGATGACTGGAACAAAATTTTGGTTACCTCTTTATTTAAACCAGAATTGGTAAAAAATTGCAAGTTTTTTGGACTGGTTCGTATAGGAAATTTAGAACCGCTTTACCTTGAGTTTCATAATCTGCGCATGCCGGTAGGTTTATACAACAGTACCATCATCAGTTGCGATTTTGGTAACAATGTTTGTGTTGATAATGTTAACTACCTCAGCCATTATATTATTGACAACGAAGTAATGATTGCCAATGTAAATGAACTGTCATCTACCCACAAAGCAAAATTTGGCAATGGAATTGTTTTTGAAGGAGAAGATGAAAAAGTAAAAGTGTTGCTGGAGCTGTGTAACGAAAATGGTGGCCGAAGTGTAATGCCCTTTGATGGTATGTTGCCAGGCGATGCACATCTTTGGAGCAGGTATATAGCTGATGAAGCACTGGTAAATAAGTTTAAAGAATTTACAGACAATAGATTTGATAAAAGCAGGGGTCATTATGGTAAAGTAGGTGACCGTACCGTAATTAAAAATTGTAAAATAATTAAAGATGTATTAATAGGTACAGATGCCTATTTAAAGGGCGCCAATAAATTAAAAAATCTTACCATTAACAGTGATGCTGACCGTACTTCTCAAATAGGGGAAGGTTGTGAAATTGTAAATGGTATTGTTGGCTTTGGTTGCAGAATTTTTTATGGAGTTAAAGCAGTTCGTTTTGTAATGGCCTCCCATTCTCAATTAAAATATGGCGCAAGGTTAATTAATTCCTATTTGGGTAACAATGCTACCATCTCCTGTTGTGAGGTATTGAATTCATTAATTTTTCCGGCGCATGAGCAGCACCACAATAATTCTTTTTTATGTGCAGCCCTAATAATGGGACAAAGCAATATTGCTGCAGGTGCCACCATCGGCAGCAACCACAATAGCCGCAGCCCGGATGGTGAAATAATTGCTGGCCGTGGCTTTTGGCCGGGGCTATGCGTAAGTCTTAAGCACAATTCAAAATTTGCATCCTTCACCATACTGGCTAAAGGTGATTATCCCGCAGAGTTAAATATACCGATTCCATTTTGCCTTATCAGTAATGATGTGGCCAACGATAAATTGGTTGTAATGCCCGGCTATTGGTATTTGTACAATATGTATGCACTGGAACGCAATGCCTGGAAATACATTGATCGTGACCGCAGAACCGAGAAATTGCAGCGTATTGAATATGAGTATCTTGCTCCGGATACTATTAATGAACTGTTTATTTCATTACAGCTTTTGCAACAATTAACGCCCGCTGAGGATGGAATTGCCAATGTAAATGGCTGGGAAAATACAAATCGGGTTACCGAAGTATTAAAAGTGCCACAGTCAATTTCTTTGTTTACAGAGTTGATACAATATTATGGTACACTGAAAATAATGGAATTTATCCAGCATAATAAGTTTACAACTTTTGAAGAATTAAAGAAAAATCTTTCTGCAAAAATCCAACGAACTGAATGGTTCAATATTGGCGGACAATTGATGACCAAAGATGCTGTCAATAAATTGAAACAGCAGGTAAAAGCAGGTAAAATTAATAGTTGGCAGGGAGTGCATGATTTTTATAAAAACCAGGGTGATATGTATGAATCTGATAAATTGAGCCATGCTTATACAGCTCTTTTAGAAATATTGCACATTACACCCCGGCAGTTTACGCCGGCATTGCTAAAAGAATTATTGCAGCAACTATTAGTTACCCGAGATTGGATGTGTAAGGGTATATATGAATCCAGGGCTAAAGATTATACCAATCCATTCCGACAAATGGTGTATGAATCTGACGAGGAAATGGATACTGTAATTGGCAGGTTGGAAGACAATAGTTTTATACAAATGAAACTGGCTGAAATGGATCTATTGAAAAAACAGGTAAAGCAAATGGTGCGGAAATTAGCCTTGTAAGAAATTTGATATGTTCCCGATAATGATGCCTTCTAAAACCTTGGGCACAGCACCTGATTGGTATTACCACCGGGGTTGTAAAAACCTCTTTTCATTAAATTAAATTCCTGCGCTCCCCGTGCATTGTTAAAATTGCTTAAGCCGGAAGTAGTAGCATCATAGCTAAAAGTAAAACGGATATTATTTAGCTCAAATCCCAGCACTGCAATGGCAGCATCATTATACCGGTAATAAACACCTGCAATTAATTGTTTTTCGCCGGCGCCGGACAAATTATAATTGGCAGTTAACCCCAGCATAAACGAACTTGCTTTTGCCTGGTAGCTATAATAGGCATTGGGATTCAATATTACCCTGTCATTAACTTTTAATGAGGCATTTAAAAAAGCGATATGCCGCATTGGAATGCTATTGCTATCAAGAGCCTGATCGAAAAATGTTTCCGTTGGGCGGTTAATATGGTGAATGGAATAGCCGGCATTTATGTAAATATTTTCCTGAGGAAAGTAAGCATAATTTATGCCTGCCTGCATATCAAAATAGCTGATGTTGTTATTGGTTAATGCTACTGCAGTGCCCAGGTTCCCATCAAAAAATTTACCGTCAAACTGGTCTGGAAATTTTAATTTGGATTGATCAATTCTTTTATTTGCCCAACCTACATTAAAACCTGCAGAAAGCAAACTGCTGCTTCCCAACATTTGATGGTATGCTACAGATCCATATATTTTTGTAGAACGAAGACCGCCGCTTCCTGCTTCATCAGCAAGAATCAGGCCTCCAAGGCCTAACCATCCATTATCCAATCTTTCACGAAATACCTGTGCATCCCCATACAGGCTTAATGTTCTGTAAGGTGTTGCCAATATAGACGACCATTGGTTGCGAAAGTGGGCACCAATTCTATAATCTGCATCCGGAATAAAACCCGTATTGGCCGGGTTAGTAGAAAGTGGCGAATTAAAAAATTGAGAAAAATGCAAATCCTGCGCTTTACCGAATAGTACAGTAAGCAAGAGCAAAGCAACCGATATCATTCTTCTTTTAATCATCTTCTTTTAAACAACCTGTTTCTAAAGTTAATAAAGCCAGCATCAATTATTTTAAATTTTTTAAGTCTTTAGCTGGTGGGCATAACGCCTGCGGCTTTATACGCTGTCTTGTATCCCCAACCCTGCAGCGACAAAAAAAGTATATCTAAAAATACATCTCATCAATTGCCACAATTGCTACCTCAGCAAAGTTATATCACCTGTTTTTCGTAGTTTTTTACCATCTGTAAATTCAGCATCCAAAGTGTAGGTGTATACATCCATTGCTTGTAAAGCGCCCTTAAAAGTGCCATCCCAACCCATATTTCTATCAGCTGTTGCAAAAACCAACTGCCCCCACCTGTTATAAATTTTCCAATCTAATTTTCCAATTCCGTAACCCGCAACTTTTACTATTGCGTTGATACCAAATTTTCCGGGGGTAAAAGCATTCGGCACATCCAGTAATGGAATAATTTTAGCAGTAACCGGTTGGCAAATCGTATCGGTACAGCCTGCTTCATTAATGGCGACTAAACAAACATTGAACGTTTTTGATTCATTAAACAAATGGCTGGGGTTTTCTTTTGTAGAAGTTGCCCCATCTCCAAAATCCCAGAAAAAACTCGTTGCGCCTATACTACGGCTTATAAAATCAATGGCTGTATTTTCTAAAGCCGGCACAGGCGAAAATGAAAAGAGTGCAGTAGGTATCGAAAATACAGAGATGGTAAAGAGAGTAGTATCTCTTTTGTTACAGGTAGATGTGTCAATTGCAATCAGCCTGATTGTATAGTTCCCTGTATTTGGGTATACATGTGTTGGGCTTACCTGGGTGGAGAGCGGGCTATTATCGCCAAAATCCCATATAAAATCTGTACCACCCAATGAGGTATTTTCAAATTTTGCAGTATAGGGAACGCAGCCCCTGGCCGGTGTGGTAAATTGTGCTTTTACATTTACTGCAAGCCTTACAGATTTACTTATACTGTCTGGCGAATTACAAAAAGTAGTGTCATTAACACTTAACCTTACAATGTAAGTTCCTGGCCCTGGGTAGGTATGAATTTTTGTTTCAATGCCTGCATTTATCCTTGGAGACCCATCACCAAAATCCCAAACAAATGTGTTGGGTGTATATACCGGTAAGCTGGCTGTGGAAGTATTTACAAATTGAAAAGCAAGACTTTCGCAACCGCCTGTTTTTGAAGCCGTAAAATTTGGAACTATATTATTGTTTCCAACCTTAACTGTTACGTACGCAGTATCGGAAATATTGCAGGTGGTAGAGTCAATCGATACTAACATTAATGTAAAACGGCCGATTGAATTATATTGATGAGATATTGAATTATCAGGGGCAAAGGTTTTAACAGGTGCTGTACCATCACCAAAATCCCAGATATAACTTTTGCCTTTTGCAAGTGTATCGGTAAATTTTACTGTTAGCGGTACACAGCCAATGGTATCGAACACTCCATTAATAGTAGCTTTTACGCTGGCACCCACCCCTCCAAAATTCATTTCAATTTTTACCATTGCCTCAGAACAGCCGATAGATAAATTATTGGGGGCCCATACACCTGGTGTTGTTGGAAAAAATATATTGGGCGTATTATTACAATTGGCGCAGATGGCCTGGTAGATAATACCGTTTTCATCAAAGCGGCTGGTGCCGCCATCTACGTGGTCATCAAAGCCATTGTTTTGTCCAAAAAATGTACCGTACAACTGGCTCGTAGCATTCTTTTCCAGTACGAAAAAAAAGAAATCTTTTCTATCAGTAGTAGCTTTAATAGATCCGGCTGTTATTAAAAACTCTAACCCTCCGGTGCCTGCATTGGGATAGCCCCTATTATTATTGAATACGCCGCCCCAACCAGAAACGTACACATTCTGACACCTGTCTACCAGGAATGCAGTTGGTGAAATATTGGGTATATCACTATTATTACCAAACATGGTAGTATAAACATACCCTGATAAATTTTGTGTAAGTTTTCCGATAAATTGTTTGCCTCCTGTATTGCTAAAGGGTGCATTAAAAGCTTGCCAGTTTCCGGTTGTTGTACCCATTATATAAGGAAATCCAAACCGGTCGAATTTTAGGCCATAAACCATATCATTTCCATCCCTGGTAGGATCATTGTCGTTGGTGCCGATATAAGTTGTTTTAATAATGGCACTTCCGTTTGGAGCGATTTCTGTTACAAAACCATCAACCACACCACCCTGGTAAGTTGCACTCATCACGCCGGTTTTATCTCCGGGTATATCAGGACTGGTAGTGCTGCCACCCACATACAAATTACCGGTAAGCGGATTAATGGATAACACAAAGCAGGCATCGTTGCCACTTCCACCAAAGTAGGTGCTAAAAAGTAAGCTGTTAAGGTTGCTGTTAAAATTGAGAATAACTCCATCTTGTTGAAGGGCAGCAGGGCCACCTCCAAAAGTTGTTTGAATGGGAGATCCAGACATCGGGAAATTACTGGATTGTGTGCAGGATGCCAGATATACTATGTTATTTGGACCCAATATAACTTCACTCCTTGCATCATCGCCATAATTACGCCTTGTGTCAAATGCACCAGGGGGCTGGTTGGGTACATTAATAAATTTTGGTTTGATATTGACTCCATCATCTTCTGTACCTCCAATAACAACTGACCCCAGCAAGGCACTGCCAGTTGCATTAAGTTTTGTAATTATTATATCATACTTGCCACCAGGGCCAATAAGTGGAGTTACTCTTGGGTAGTTAGGGGAATTGGACCTGCCTGCAACAATCAGGTTACCTTGCGCATCGGTTATCATGCTATGTGGTTGTTCGTTGGAGCTGCCGCCCAGGTACGTTGCATATAATCTGGTAGTTCCATCTGCTGACAATTTAATGATGCCAATATCATAACCACCATTGCCATCTTCGTTAACGCCTCCATTGTACGATTCGTCATAAGCACCCAGCGATACCGGAAAGCCGCCCTCAAAAGAAATGCCTCCCGCAAAAAAACTACCATCCGGGCCGGGCGTGGCAGTATAACCCCAGTTGTCCCTTGTGCTGCCAGCAAACGAACAAAAAATAAGTGTAGGATCAATTACTACAGTTGCATTTTTATCGTAGCCATTTACTTTAAAACGCACTATGTTTTTATCAACCACATATTTGCAATCCAGCGTTTGCCTTCCTTTATCAGCAAGCTGGTAAGTATACGGATAAAGCTCCTTCATTTCTCCTAAAGAAGTACCAATTATCAGCTCCTTGTTTTTTACAATTAATTTATCTACGCCTTCAAATTGCAACGCAATGTCATTAATATTGCCGCCCGGGTTTACAATCAAATCGTATTTTAAAGTACCCTGATCCGTATAGTAGCGTACATCAATATTGGGATAAATATTTTTATAGGTAACACCCTGGTAAATTTTGCAAAAGCTTGTCCATTTACTGGAATCATTACCAATAAAATAATTATTGTATGTAGGTAAAGCTTTGTCTGGGTGGAGTTCTACATTGCCGGAAGCCTTTACAAAATTTACTTTGTACGCATGTGAACGAATGGTAATGGGCTTATTGTTTGTGTTGCCGGGTTGTGTGCGGCTTTGAAGATTTACTGCAGCACTGTCATTATTGTTTCCATGCATTTGTTCGGTAAGCGCTTCCATATCTTTTGCATTGTGCTGCAAAACCATAAATCCTGTGCGCTGCAAAAAAATTGAACCGTTTGGGATTTCGCTTTTGTAATCCACTTCCTTTTTCCATTGGCCTTTGTTTTCTATAAACTGCAATTGGGCAAATACTGATTGTACTACAATAAGCAGTAAGGTGAACAGGATGATTTTTGCGAATATGAATGTGGTAATTTTCAAGAAGTATATTTTTAACAATTTACGTAATAAAAAAACAAAAATATTTGATTATTGTTTTTTGATGTGTCTTTATTTTGTTAATGATTCAACAAAATCATTTACGATATTTTACTCCATGCCGTTTTACCCTTTTGTTGCTGCAGGAAATTTGTTACCGGCAAATTTGCGGCCATTTTTAAATCGGGATCCTGGTCAAGAATTTCTACAGCTACTTTTTTAGCTACTTCAAGCATCACTCTATCCTGGATAATATTGGCCAGTTTAAAGTTTAAATTACCACTTTGGCGGGTGCCTTCAATTTCTCCCGGGCCACGGATCTCCAAATCTTTTTCAGCTACTTTAAAGCCGTCGTTGGTGGCGCATAATATTTTTAATCTTTCTTTGGCATCAAGCGATACCTTACTGCCGGTAAGCAAAATGCAAAAGCTTTTTTCGCTGCCCCTGCCCACCCTGCCCCTTAACTGGTGCAATTGCGATAGGCCGAATTTTTCTGCACTTTCTATTACCATTACCGATGCATTGGGAACGTTTACACCAACTTCTATAACGGTAGTGCTTACCATTATTTGTGTATCGCCGGTTACAAAGCGGTTCATATTGGTTTGTTTTAAAGCTGCTGCCTGCCTGCCATGTACCATACTGATCCAGTATTTGGGCTCCGGAAAAAAGGACTGCACCTCTTCATAACCTTTCATCAGGTTTTCAAAATCCATTTTAGAAGATTCTTCTATTAAGGGATAAACAATGTATGCCTGACGGCCTTTGGCAATTTCTGCTTTTATAAAATCCATTACCTGCGGCCGCTTATTTTCATATCGGTGCAGGGTTATAATTGGTTGCCTTCCGGGTGGCAGTTCGTCAATCACACTGTAATCGAGGTCTCCGTAAGCCGTAAGTGCAAGCGTTCGGGGAATGGGTGTTGCAGTCATCACTAAAATATGTGGCGGCAAACTATTTTTCTTCCAAAGCTGCGATCGTTGTGCTACGCCAAATTTATGCTGCTCGTCTACCACGGCAAATCCCAAATTTAAAAACTGCACTTTTTCTTCTATCACTGCATGGGTTCCAATTAAAATATGCAGACTGCCATCTGCGCAGGCAGCCAGTATTTGTTTGCGTTCTTTTGTTTTAGTTGAGCCGGTAAGTATTTTTACCGTAACCGGTAAATCTTTCACCAGTTCGGAGATACTTATAAAGTGCTGCTGCGCTAAAATTTCTGTTGGCGCCATCAGCACACTTTGAAAAGCCTGGCCATCTTCCGCCCTTGTATTTCCTGCTGCAATCAACATGCAAAGCAACGCAACAATGGTTTTTCCACTACCCACATCTCCCTGTAGCAAACGGTTCATTTGCCTGCCGTTGCCAATATCATTTCTTATTTCTTTTAAAACCCTCTTCTGTGCATTCGTTAATGAAAAGGGAAGATGCTTTTCGTAAAAGGTAGTGAACAGGTTACCAACTTTATCAAACGTCCAGCCTTTGCTAAAGCGATGTCTTGCGCCACGTATCAGCCCAAGCCGTACCTGTGCAAAAAAGAGTTCTTCAAATTTTAATCTTCTAACTGCGTGGGTGTACATTTCCTCCGATGCAGGGAAATGTATGTGGCCAATAGCATCCCAACGGGAAATAAAGCGGTACTGCTTAATGATAGTGTCCGGCATGTTTTCCGGAAAATTGTTGGGAGATAATTGTTGTAACAGCGCATAAGTTAATTTACCAATAGCCCTGCCTGTAATTCCCCTCGCTTTTAATTTTTCTGTGCTGGGATAAATAGGATCCAGAAAGTTTTTACCACCGGCTTTTTCTGCTGTAAAAACCTCCATCTCAGGGTGTACTATTTGTGCCTGGTTGTTAAAAAAACCTAGCTTTCCAAACACAAGGTATCGTTGCCCGATGTTGAGTGTTTTTTCTATCCAGCCAATACCCTGAAACCAGGTAAGTTCTATTTCGCCTGTAGCATCCTGGAGATAGGCTACCAGTCTTCTCGATCTTTTTTCACCTATAATTTCATGATGGGTAAGTTTGCCGGCTACCTGTGTGTAATCTATATTGTAATTGAGGTTGGCAATGCTGTCAATTTTGGTTTTATCAAGATGGCGGAGTGGGTAATGTTCCAGCATATCTTTAAAGGTAAAAATGCTGAGTTCTTTTTTCAGCAATTCTGCCTTTAATGGTCCTACTCCTTTTAGGTATTCAATAGGACTGGCTAATATGTTGGTGACTGTGTTGATGATGGAATATTTTCACAAATATATTTTGAACCGGATGGTAATGTACAACTGATGCGGATTATTACAAAACAGTTGGGTAAATAGTTTAAAGAATTAAAGTTTAGCTCAATTAAATATAAGTGAATTGAAATGGATATTTTAACTAAGCACCATGCACTTTTAACAAACCAGTATCCGGTTTTTAAATATCATCTATAAAAAATGCCACACTACATTTACATTGTTTCAACAACATCCGGATTGCGGGGCCTCCACCACACATAATAGTAGCCAAGAATTAAAAGGCCAATAACAAAAGGTATAATGGCAATATGCTTGTAAGTAATATCGCCCAATATCACGATGCTGTCAAATTCTAAAAATTCGCTGATCATCCAATAGGAGTTGGCACTTATCCAAAAAACGATGGAAAGATTGTGGCATACCTCACTCATGTATTGCCTTGTTCTCAGGGCTATTATTATGGAGATAATTAAGGTAGGAAAAATCATTGCTATACCTAATGGCTTCCACACCATGCACCAGCTTATATCTTTAAATAACCAGAATACAATGTGCAGGTTTTCCATTTTCCGAAATTTTACCGGAATGGTATAATTGGTTTCACTCATGCTTATTTTAATTTTTTAAAACAAATATATATTATTGTAGCAGAGTAAATGCAGGATTGGTAAGATGTGCAGTCCAATGAATGGATACTTATTGAAAATGATAGTCAATTTTATATCTGCATCTTTTTCAAATCCATAATTTTATACTGTAATTGTAACTAAATTTCAGAATTAGTTTTTTATAAATTTTACTGCTACATTTTGTTAACTGAAATTGTTGCTTACAACGTTTAGTTGAAGGATGGTATTGAAATTGCTTAAAAAAAGACATAAAAAATGCCACTTAAAAAAGTGGCATTTTTTTAAAAATATTTTGCTCTTATTTAGTAATCACAAAAGATTGGTGCAATAAGTTGTTGTTATTGCTGATGGTGATTACATATCTGCCTGCAGGTAACTGGTTTACTTTAACCGGTATTTCCTGTTGGCTTGCATTTACAACAGCAAGTCTCATCACTTCCCTTCCTTCCAAATCGGTAATTTTAAGGCTGCTGTTTAGCGTTAGCGGCTGCTGTAGTTTAATGGTAATTGCATTAATTGCAGGGTTAGGGAAAACAGTGATGCCAGCTGCTGCGTTCTGCAATTTTACAGAAACAATCTTACTGTAATTAAATTTACCATCAATGTCAACCAGCTTTAACCTGTAAAAAACAGTTGTTGCATCCAAAATATTTTGATCAGTCAATGAATATCTATCAAGATTTTCACCTTTTACATTGCCAATGGTGTAAAACGTTTTTCCGTTTGTACTGCGTTCAATAACATATTCTTTAAAATTGGCTTCTTTATTTGTTGTCCATTGCAGCAAAATGCTGTTACCGTTTTTGGTGGCTTTAAAATCCAGCAGGTTTACTGGTAGCAGGTTGGTACAATCCCATATTAATTTTACAAACTCCGGGTGGTCAATAAACGGATTTCGGTTGTTTTGAAAAGCATAAATTTTATTATTTCTGTTTATTTCCTTTTGGCTTACCGCATCCTGAATATGCCATTTGTACCATTGCTGTATGGCCCAGTTATCTAACGAAGGCCAGGTAGTGCCATCCAATACTGCATCGGCGTTGCCATTGTTTCTAAAATCGACCATTGAACTTTCGTAGCGGGTTGTCATGTAAAACATCGCCCTGGCAAAATCGCCCTTGTATTCATCAATTGGCTCAAACACTTTACCAGTGTATCCGCCAAAAGAACAAGTACCCAATTTAGCGCCAGCCGGAGAGGTCCAATCTGTTGCCGTAGCACTCACTTCACCATAAGGGAAATTATCATGTTTACCGTTGGTAAAACCGTCTGTAGCAAAAACATGGTGCATATCCGTAAGCATAGGGATTACACCGCCAAACCAAGCCTGTGGAAAAGAATGTTCCCTGTTGTAGCAATCGCCAATCTTAGCGTAGTTGCCACATTGTTTAGTAATTGGGGAAAACGAATATAGGTCCGGTCCTGTTGGATTATCTGTGTACATATCCCACATTTCATAGGCTGTGTTGGCATCATTGCGCTGTGTGTCAATAGAGTTTACTGCATCCCAGGTATCAAAAGTTGAGTTTGAAGAGTATTCCAACACATTGGTTCCGGTAGATACAATGTTAAATAAAGCTGTCTTTAGTGTTGCACATACTTTTGGTACTCCGCCAGTGTAGGCATTGTTGTAATAACCGGCCGGTATTTGTGCCTTGGCCGTGCTAAATAAAAATAGCAGTGAAATGACTGGTAAAAATTTTGACATGTGGTTTGTATTTTTCAATAATTATCAATCGAGGAAACTGGGTAGAAAAAATGTATTAACAAAAAAACCTGTCAGGATTTGACAGGCGTAATAAATTTGGACGTTTAAAATTATTTTGCTAAAGCCAGTGCGTTAACTTTTTTTGCCAACTTACTTTTTAAGTTAGAAGCTTTATTTTTATGTATCGTACCCCTTCTTGCTAATTTATCTATCATAGATGAAACTGTAGGAAGTTTTTCTGTTGCAGCCGTTTTGTCATCAATAGCCCTGATATCCCTGATTGCATTACGGGTAGTTTTACCATAATAACGATTACGCTCATTACGCTTGCGGCTTTGACGTACATCTTTTTTGGTAGCTGAATGATTTGCCATTTATTTCTATTTTTTATTTTCGGTTGGCAAAGATAGGGGATACATTAATAAATAAAGCATCGGCACAAAGTAATTTTCTTAAAAAGTGCTAATTACTTTATTTAGGTGTATTTATGTCAGCATAAATTTAACTGAAGAGGTTTTGAATCAGCTTTTTTTTCTTCTTTAATAAATATCATCATAAATACGCTCTTTTTAGTTTTATAAAATTGGCTGTTATCAATCAACAAACCATTTATAAATCACCGATATTTGCCACCCCGGTCAAATTGATTTAATTAAAAAATACCAGTAATCTGTTTTAGCCATGAAGGATTTTCAATATATAACGAACGCACATCCTGCCTACATCGAAAATTTATACAACGATTATTTGGCAAACCCCGATAGTATTGACGTGGAATTGCGCAAGTTTTTTGAAGGCTTCGATTTTGCTGTAGAAAACAATGTGGCTAAAGGTAATGGTGCAGCTTCAACAGCTACAGCGTCAGCATCGTCAGCCATCAGCCAATCTCAAATTGAAAAAGAATTTAGTGTTTACCAGTTGATTGTGGCTTACCGGCGCAAAGGGCATCTAATTGCCAAAACCAATCCCATCAGGGAACGAATTGACCGTAAGGCAAATTTAGGATTGGAAAACTTTGGCTTTAGCGATGCTGATTTAGATACCAGTTTTGAAGCAGGGAAATTTGTAGGAATGGGAAAAGCTTCTCTCAGAAATATTGTGGCTCATCTGCAAAAATGCTATACCCACAATTTGGGCGTAGAATTCAGCAGTGTAAACAGCAGGCGAAAAAGAGACTGGATTATCAATGCAGTTGAGCATACCATGCAGGAAGCAGTGCCGTTGGAACAAAAGAAAAGAATATTGCAAAAGCTGAATGAAGGGGTGATGTTTGAGAAATTTCTCCATACTAAATATATAGGTCAAAAAAGATTTTCGTTAGAGGGTGGCGAAACAACAATTGCTGCGTTGGATGCAATCATCAACACCGCATCATCTAATAATGTACAGGAGGTTGTAATTGGTATGGCGCATCGTGGACGGTTAAATATTCTTGCCAATATAATGGGTAAAACCTACGAGCAGATTTTTAGTGAATTTGAAGGAACGGCTACGCCGGATACTACCATGGGAAGTGGCGATGTTAAGTATCACCTGGGTTTTAGCAGTGAAGTAGAAACTGCCTCCGGTAATAAAGTCAATTTAAAATTATGCCCCAATCCATCGCACCTGGAAGCGGTAGATCCACTGGTAGTAGGCTTTGCAAGAAGTAAGGCAGATGTTTTATACAATAGTGATTTTGATAAAATTTTACCCATACTTATTCATGGAGATGCTTCCGTTGCAGGACAGGGTATTGTGTACGAAGTATTACAAATGAGTAACCTGAAAGGTTATTATACAGGGGGTACGGTTCATTTTGTAATTAATAACCAGATTGGTTTTACTACCGATTTTACAGATGCCCGCAGTTCAGATTATTGTACCTCAATTGCAGCCATGGTAAAGGCACCGGTATTTCACATAAATGGCGACGACCCGGAAGCTGTAGTAAAAGCAGTGCAGATTGCCACCCATTACCGCCAGGAATTTAACAGCGATATTTTTATTGATATGGTTTGTTACCGCAAGCATGGCCACAACGAAGGTGATGAACCAAAGTTTACACAACCGCAGCTATATGCTTTAATTGATAAGCACCTTAACCCAAGGGAAGTGTATACCCAATACCTGTTGGAAAATGGCGAACCGGATGCACAGGCATTGGCCAAGGATATGGAAAAGAAATTTTTGGCAGACCTTCAGGAGCGGCTGGACGAAGTAAAACAAAATCCATTGCCCTATACTTTTCAAAAGCCGGAACTGTGGTGGAAAACCCTCCGCAGGTCCACTGAAAATGATTTTGACCAATCTCCCATAACGGCTATTAATAAAGAAAGTTTTAAGTTATTGTTTGATGGAATGATGAAATGGCCTGCCAATTTTAAACCTTTGAAAAAGATTGAAAAACTGTTGCAGGATAAAATAAAATTGTACAACGACGAGCGCAAAATAGACTGGGCAACCGGCGAGTTGATGGCCTATGGAAGTTTATTAATTGAAGGTAAAGATGTGCGCATGAGCGGGCAGGACGTACAACGTGGAACTTTTAGCCATCGCCATTGTGTGATACATGATGAAAACACCAATATTCCTTACAACCGGCTGGATCATTTTACAGAAGGCCAGGCACCCATGCGTATTTACAATTCCTTACTAAGTGAATATGGCGTGTTAGGTTTTGAATATGGTTATGCGATGGCCAACCCCAATGCATTGGTGCTTTGGGAAGCACAGTTTGGTGATTTTTGTAACGGAGCACAAACAATAATTGACCAGTTTATTGCAACCGCAGAAACCAAATGGCAGCGAATGAACAGCGTGGTAATGCTGTTGCCACATGGCTACGAAGGACAGGGCCCGGAGCATAGCAGCGCCAGGATGGAAAGGTTTTTACAAATGTGTGCCGAGCAAAACATGGTGATAACCAATATTACCACCTCAGCCAATTTCTTTCACTTGTTGCGCCGTCAGTTAACCTGGCCGTTTAGAAAGCCATTGGTTAATTTTTCACCCAAGGCCAACCTGCGCCACCCGGGCAGTTACAGCCTTGAAGATGATTTTTTAACAGGTGGATTTAAAGAAATACTGGATGATAAATTTGTAAAAGATGCTGCCGAAGTAAAGAAAGTATTGCTTTGCAGCGGTAAGGTATATTTTGATTTAGCCGATCGTCAGCAAAAAGAAAACAGAACAGATGTGGCTATCATCAGGCTGGAACAAATTTATCCGTTGCCACAGCATCAACTCGATGCTTTGTACAGCAAATACAGCAAAGCCATTTGGCATTGGGTACAGGAAGAACCATTGAATATGGGCGCTGCAACTTTTCTTAGAATGAATGTACAAAACATCAACTTTTATATTATAAGCCGCAGTGCCAGTGCATCCACAGCAACAGGCTATTCAAAAATACATGCCAAAGAACAATTGGCCATTATTGATAAGGCGTTTAGTATTTAGTGATAGAAATTGTTTTTTGAGATACCGGGATTATTAATCGTTTAGTAAATTTATTGATCCATAAATTTTTGGAGCAGCTTAGTTTAGTGGGTTTAGTAGTTTAGTTACCGCACTAAATTTTAAACTATTGATATGGGCTGGTAGTTTTGTTAACGGGTTAAAATAAAAGATTACGACTAAACGTCTAAACGTTCTAAACCCTAAACCTCTAAACATTCCAAACTCTCAAACTACCCTACTTTATATTTTCAAAAATGACCGAAGCTCCCTGCCCAACACCAATGCACATCGTGGCGAGGCCGTAGGTTCCTTTTCTTTTTTTAAGTTCATGCAAAAGGGTAGTAGCAATGCGAACACCGCTGCAGCCCAATGGGTGTCCTATTGCAATGGCACCGCCGTTTACATTCACCATTTCAAGATCTAAGCCTAACTCGTGTATACAGGCAATGGATTGGGCAGCAAATGCCTCGTTCAGTTCCACCAGTTTAATATCAGTAATGTTGAGGCCGGCTCTTTGCAAAGCCTTTGTGGTAGCCGGTACAGGGCCAATGCCCATAATGGACGGGTCTACACCTGCTACTGCCATACTGGTAATTTTTGCCATGGGCTGCAAACCATATTTTTTTACAGCTGCTTCACTCGCCAATAACATTGCTGCGGCGCCATCATTGATGCCGCTGCTATTGCCCGCTGTTACAGTACCATCTTTTATAAATGCCGGTTTTAGCAGTGATAATTTTTCAAGGGAAGTTATCCGGGGATGTTCATCTTTATCAAAGTTAATAAGCTCTTTTCCTGACTGAATCTGTATTGGTATTATTTCGTTGGCAAACTGATTGGCGGCATAAGCGTTGGCATATTTCTGCTGACTTTCATTCGCAAACTCATCCTGTGCGTACCTGCTGATGTCCCATTGCTTCGCAATATTTTCTGCTGTTTCACCCATGCTGCAGGGATGGTATAATGCAGCCAATTTTTTATTGATAAAACGCCAGCCCATGGTGGTATCAAACAACTCCGTATCCCTGGCAAAAGCCGCATTGGCCTTGGATAGTACAAAAGGTGCCCTCGACATACTTTCTACGCCGCAGGCAATGTACAAGTCGCCATCGCCACACATAATAGCACGGCTTGCATCCATAATAGCCTGCATGCCACTGGCACACAAACGGTTTACGGTAATGCCTGCAACGGTTACGGGTAGCCCGGCAAGCAATGCAGCCATCCTTGCCACGTTGCGGTTGTCTTCGCCACTTTGGTTGGCAGCGCCGGCAATTACCTCCTCAATGGCATTGATATCTACAAATGGGTTCCTGCTGATAATTGCCTTAATTACTGCTGCCAGTAAATCATCTGGCCTTATATTGCTTAAAGCGCCGCCGTATTTACCAACCGGGGTTCTTACGCTGTCTATTATGTAGGCTGTTTGCATAAAAATATTTTTGGTCCGGGCAATTGTTTTTTAAGCATCATTGTTGGCCTGTCCCGATTTTCTTCGGGAATTGCCTCTTGTACTGTATACCATTTTTGAACAGAATTAACAGGATTGACAAGATATCGAATACTGCTGCAAGATAAAATAATTATTGATCCTCCTTTAGGCGGTTTTGTATCTTCTTTCCGGCAAGGTCTTTTTACAAGTCAAAGCAAAGCTGCGGACGATGCGTTTGCCTGAAATAAACTTTGCTTTATTGAATCCATTTTTCCTAGATCCATAAACTTGGTAACAGGGTAAAAGTCTTGCCCCCGTCTGGTCTCCGACCAACGGGGAATGATGCGAAGGCTGTTGTGCCCCCGTCTGGTCTTCGACCAACGGGGATGATGCGAAGGCTGTTGTGCCCCCGTCTGGTCTTCGACCAACGGGGATGAAGGCTGTTGTGCCCCCGTCTGGTCTCCGACCCACGGGGATGATGGGAAGGCTGTTGTGCCCCCCGTCTGGTCTCCGACCAACGGGGATGATGCGAAGGCTGTTGTGCCCCCGTCTGGTCTCCGACCAACGGGGATGATGCGAAGGCTGTTGTGCCCCCGTCTGGTCTCCGACCAACGGGAATGATGCAAAGGCTGTTGTGCCCCCGTCTGGTCTCCGACCAACGGGGATGATAGACGCTACAGATTTGTGCCGCTGGTCGAAGACCAGGCGGCGGCGCTCCCGGGAGCTGTGTGGGCTTGCGGACGGGTGAGGGAATATCCGCGGCGGCGAAAACGTCTTTTATTCGAGCAACAAATAATTTGATGAACATAATCAAGCTATTTCAAAATTATTTTGCAGTTGAATCTTTGTACAAAAAACCAATAACTACAAATTGAATGTACAATCGATTTTTACAAAAAAATAAATCCGCCTTTACGGGGCGGATTTATTAATTAAATGAGCAGGATCGATGTTGCTAAAACCTTAAACCAATGCTCAATGCAATCACCTGATTTTTATATTTTGGAGTGGAAGATGTTCCATCGCCATTGTTGGTTTGAAAATCTATGTTGTAACGCAAATCCACTACCAAATTGCTTGCAGTAGCTTCTATACCAATTACGCCACCCAATATATTTTTGCGCAAATTGTCATTGTCCTGCTTTACCAGATTTTCATAAGCGGTATTGTTGGTAGTAAATTTTGTGCTGGTAGACATCAGGTAAGAAAACTGAGGTCCGGCCAAAATGCCGAAACTTTTAGACGGTTTAATTTTTAGCAGCAAAGGCACTTCTATAAAATTGGTTGTTTGCCTGTACTCATATGCAGAACCTAAAAAACTACCTGTAGATTTATAGCCCTTTTGAGAAAACTGTACCTCAGGCTGCAGGCTTATTATTTCCGCTATCGGAATTTCTAAAAATACTGCTGCATTGGCACCAAGCTTAGCCCCTGTAGTATTTACACTGCTATTATCCCTGATAACATTTGAAAGATTTGCACCAATTCTGGCACCCAGATGCATACCACTTTTTTTACCAGCAATAGATTGTGCATTCACCTGAGTTGTTGCAATTGCAATTGCTGTTGCTACTATTATCCATTTCTTTTTCATAAAAACTATTTTGTTTAATGACGTTTATGAAAAGGCTGTGCCAAATTAGTCTATATCTTCAAAACCAGCGTTCAGCAAAAATCGAAAAATTATTTGGTGAGCAACCACCACATATTGGGTAGTGGGATACACAAAAAAGCGGAATTAAAGGACTGGCTTAGTAAATCTATCCTTTGTTGGTCTTTAACGCAAACTGGTTTTTAGCAAATGCAATGGAGGAAGCCATTGTTGGTGTTTGAAAACCCCGCCGCTTACTGCAACTCAAATTTGAATCAACTAAAACTTTGGGGAAATGAAATGCTTTTGTTTTAAAGAAATCCCATTGTTCGGGCTTTTACTGAAGCGTATTTAAATTTTAGCGAATGCTATGAAAAGTGCCGGGACTAAAAGGTGCCCTCGTCTGGTCTTCGATCAACGGGGATGATGCGATAGCTGTTTACTTTTAAGTCGCTGCTGATTTGTACCGCTGGTAGAAGACCACGGGGCGGCACTCCCGGGAGCTGGTTTGCGCTTTCGGATGGATGAGGGAAATACCTGGAGCGACTAAAAAGTGATACTGATTTCATATTTTTTTATACCTTTATATTCATGGCACAGTCATTAAATATTTCCGGCATACAACCCTTTAATTTATTAAAAATAAAATTTGGCGAAAAAGAAGCTGAACAGTTTATTAGTTTAATAAAGGAAGAAATAGAAAGTACTTTTGATAATAAAAAAGATAGCCTTTCTACCAAAACTGTTCTTGCCAATCTGGAATTAAAAATTGCCCAGTTAGAAACTACCATTGCAAAAACCGAAAGTAAACTACTTCTTTGGGCTTTTGTTTTTTTGGCTACTCAGCTCGGTGCCATATTTGCTTTTTTAAAGTTTTTTATTAAGCAATAACTGATTAAAAATTTACATCCTGGCATTGGGGTATCATTTATCATTGTTTATAATTTAGTTTAGCACCTCCCGGCGGCGGTTTTCGCTAATGAAATCTTTACCTACTAAAAACTGTTACCTGCGAAACGCCGCCTTATACTGCAACTCAAATATGAATCAACTAAAACTTTGGGATAATGAAATGCTATTGTTTTATAGAGATCACATTCGTCGGGGGTTTACGGATGAGTCTTCATAATTTTTTCCGAATGGTGTAAAAATCCCGCCGGGACGGCGGGTGCCCCTGTCTGGTCTCCGACCAACGGGGATGATGCGATGGCTGTTTACTTTTAAGACGCTGCTGATTTGTGCCGCTGGTCGAAGAACAGGCGGCGGCAATTACGGGAGCTGTGTGGGTTTGCGGACGGGTGAGGGAACGAATACAGCGGCTAAAAGAAACAATTGATGTAGCCCGGAACCAGCTCCTGATATTGCCGGAATGTGGATCTCACCACCGACGAAATCCTGCTTCAAGATATTGGCGGTTGAGATCTGAAAAAATCAATTATTTTTTATGGAATCCAATTGAAGTAACATCTTACCGGCAGAAAATAAAATTCGTATGCGGCTTATAATATTTGTTCTCTTACTATCAATCATAGGCTGTAATTATTCAGACAATAAAAAAATAACAGTTCTTTCAAATGCAACAGTTGATAGTCTGAAACGGCTCAATATGGAAAACTACCCAACTACAAAAAAAAATATTGTGGCTTACGTTTACAGGAACTGTTCAGTCAATGAAATACCACATTTGCAAAAAGCCTTTATCTCCGTTGTTTGCGATTCCATCATCCCTTATTGGATCGGCACAAAATGGAACTTTAATGGTATTACGGAAACTCCACAACAAGGCACAATTGCCTGCGGTTATTTTGTTGCCACAGTATTAAGAGATGCCGGTGTTAAGCTAAATAGAATTGCTTTGTCACAATGTGCATCAGAGGAACTGATACAAAAATTAATCAATAAAAAATACATTCGCCGTTATCGCAATATTTCACAAGAGGCTTTCATTGCTGCTATCCGGCACACTGGTAAAGGACTATACATTGTCGGGCTCGACAATCATACTGGTTTTATTTATTATGCAAATGACGGTATCTGGTTTATACATTCCAGTTACATTACGCCAGGCTCCGTTGCCAGGCAGGATGCTGTACACAATTCAATACTTACATCTTCAAAATACAGGATTACCGGCAAACTCAGCGATGATGAAACCTTCCTGATGTGGTGGTATCGGCATCTAACTTCCGGAGTTTAGTAGGTGCGTAAAAGGTAAAATAAATTCATTAACGTAGATTGTGGCCTACTAAACACAGTAGGAAAATGATTTTTTTTAAGTGATGTAATAAGAGAATTTTAGCAGATCATTTTTCGTGAGACACGAACGATGGCTAAGTATGAAAAACCGGGTGATTAATAAGCGGCCTTCCCATTAAAAAAATATTTTTTAAAATCATTTATGCAATCCTTCCCTTTCACTCATCATAGGCAAAACCATCTATATGAGAAGAATAATTGTAAGCCTCGCAATCATCATTTCCTTTTTATCAGTTAATAAAAACGCCGCCGCCCAATCGCCACAACTAACCGTGGATGGTAAAAGCAACAATGGGGTAGTGCTGCAGCAATTGAAAATAGACATCAAAGTATGCGGAACCGTTGCCAAAACCACCTGGCAAATGGTGTTTAAAAATAACACCGGCAGAATATTGGAAGGCACGCTTAATTTTCCGCTGAAAGAGGGATGCGCTGTAAGCCGCTATGCGCTTGACATCAATGGCAAGTTAAGAGAAGCTGTGCCGGTTGACAGGGGCAAAGGAACCATGGTATTTGAAGCCATCGAGCGGCGCAGGGTTGATCCGGGCCTGTTGGAAAAAGTAGACGGCAATACCTTTCGTACTAGGATTTATCCCATCAATGCAAACAGTTCCCGTACGGTAGTAATTGGTTATGAAGAAGAATTGCCCATCATGGAAAATGATTTGCTCCGTTATTACCTGCCACTTAATTTAAAGGATACCATTGCTGTTTTTTCGCTAAATATTGAAGTAATACAAAGCCTGATCCAGCCCTTTTTTGATACTGCCCTTTCCGACAACCTGCAATTTGACAAAAAAAATAATTTGTACACAGCAGGCGTGCACAAAACAAATTATATTTCCAGCAACCCCCTTTCATTCAGTATAAAAAAACCGGCAGATGCAACCGAAGTAATGTTGCAGGAATATGAGAATAAATTTTACTACCTCATCAATACAAGACTGGATAATAAGGAGCAGGAAAAAATATTGCCGAAAGATATTACCCTGCTTTGGGATGCATCTTTAAGTGGCACCAGCAGGAACATTAAAAAAGAAAAGCAACTGCTGGATGCCTATTTTAAAAAGTTGGGCAATGCCAATGTGCGGCTGATTTTATTCAGCAATAAAATAGTGAGCAAAAAGAAATATATGATTACAAATGGCGACTGGCAACAACTGGGCAATGCCATCGACAGCATACAATATGACGGGGCTACCAACTTCGGATGCCTGCAGTTGAATAAAACAGACGGTGATGAATTTTTGCTGGTGAGTGATGGGCTGGAGACATTTTCAAGTACCAATATTGCAACTGGAAGCAAACCGGTGTACTGCATGAACAGCGCTTCCGGTGCAGATTATAGCAATTTGAAATACATTTCGCTCAAAACCGGCGGGCAGGTAATTGATCTGCAAAAAGATGACTTAACTACGGCGCTCAAAGCGCTTACCGTTGTGCCATTGCGCTTTATGGGCATACTACAAAACAGTCTTGTTGAAGAAAGTTATCCTGCAATACCTGTTGCCGTGGGCAATAGTTTTTCTGCGGCCGGTATTGCCTCTACAGATCTCAAAGAAATCATCCTGCAGTTTGGCTATGGCAATAAAGTATTGTTTACAAAAAAAGTAATCATTGACGCCAAAGAACAGCGCTGCGAAAATTTTGACATCAGTAAAATATTTGCACAAAAGAAAATAGCAGAACTGGATATTCAGTACGATCAAAACCGGCAGTCCATTGAAAGCATTGGAAAAAGGTTTGGCATTGTAACCCGTAATACTTCGCTCATTGTGTTGGAAACGGTGAATGATTATCTCCAGTACGAAATAGAACCGCCGGTAGAACTTAGGACTGAGTACGACCGGATCATGAAACAAAGCCGCAATGCAATTACAACAAGAAATCAAAATAACCTGCAGGCTTCTTTGCAGATGATGAATGATTTGAGCAATTGGTGGAAGACAAATAAAAAGCCGGTTGTGGTGTCGTTGAAGAAAAAGAATGCACAGCCTCCGGTGGTTAATTCCGTACGCTATTTAGTACCAGTTATTGTTGGCGATCAGGAAGTGGCAGGTAGCGTCGGTAATACCAACACAGCTCAATTGAATGAAGAAAATAAATTAGAAGAAGTAATAGTCACCGGTTACGCAACTCAAAGGCGGAAGTCATTCACGGGAAGCGTTACCACCGTTTCAGCAGACAATATTAGTCCTTCAATTCAAAATCCGGTAACCAGTCAATTGCAGGGAAGAGTAGCAGGTGTAAATGTAACCAATGGCAATGGCGCACCCGGTGGTGGTAACAATATCGGAATTCGTGGCGCAGCTTCTGCAAATGCAAAAGCGCCTTTGTATATCATTAATGGCGTAGCAGGAAATATTAGTGAAGTTGATAAAGATAATATTGAAAGCATCGACGTATTGCAGGCTGCCGGCGCAACTGCAATCTATGGCGCCACTGCATCCGGCGGCGCTGTGATTGTAACCACAAAAAACAGGGGCTTTACAATTGGAGATACCATTCGTGCAGCAACAAGAACAGGAAAGCTCAACTCAATTGACCTTGCGTTTGATCCTGAAACTTCGGATTACGTAAAAATTATTAAGGCAACAGAAAAGAAAAAACGGTATGATAAATATGTTGAATTGAGAAAATATTATATGAACCAGCCCATGTATTTTTTTGAAGTAGCCTCCTATTTTTTAAAGATAGGGGACAGGGAAAACGGTATTAAAATTTTAAGCAACCTGGCCGAATTGGAAAATGGCAGTTATGAATTATATAAAATGTTGGGGTATAAATTAAAAGAAGCAGGCGAATATGAAGGAGAACTGATTGCCTTTAAAAAAGTAATTGAACTGAGGCCAATGGATCCGCAAAGCTATCGTGATTATGCGCTTGCGCTGGAAGACGCCGGGCAATACCAACTAGCGCTCGAACAGTTGTATGAAGGAATGACCAAAAGCTACAGCGATGAAATGCGCCGCATCTATTTTGGCATCGAAGAAATTTTTCTTCCTGAAATAAACAGGCTGATTGCATTGCACCCAACAAAACTTAAGTTAAAGGAAATACCAAAAGTAATTATACGGCCCATGCCTGTCGACCTTAGGATAGTGATGAACTGGAACATGAACAATACTGACATTGATTTGTGGGTAACCGACCCTAACGAAGAAAAATGTATGTACAGTCATAAGTCGACCGCAATGGGTGGCAGAATTTCTGATGATTTTACCGAGGGGCTCGGCCCTGAACAATTCATCCTGAAAAATGCTGCAAAAGGAAAATACAGGATTGAAATAAATTACTATGGCGATTCGCAGGCAACGCTTGCAGGCCCTACCACCGTAATGGCTGAAATATACACGCATTTTGGAATGCACAATGAGGAAAAAAGAATTGTTACCCTGCAAATGGAAAAGGGAAAAAGCGGCGCCGTTTTTATTGGAGAGGTAACGCTTTAACGCATTACATTTTTCGTGCTGTTTTTTTTACGCTTTTGTCTGTAATAGGGCAGAAGTGTTTTTTGTTTCATCGGCGGCGGCTAGTCCTGTCTGGTGTTCCTAACTTCGCTGCAAAGTCTTCTGGCAGGCCTTGTGTATATGCCAGTGAAGTTGCCGGGAAGCGAAAAAATCCAAACAAAATTTATTGTAAGTTTTAACTCTTAAAGCTAGATTGATGTCCGAGTAGTTACGAAAAGTTTTAATAAACTACAGTAAACACAACACCAGGATTAACAGTGAATACAACATTAGGCTTGATGATGAGACTTCTTATTTTTGTATTTGCATTGATAATAACAGAACCACTATTAATAACAACATCCGTATTAGAGTCTGGGGTAATTCCACAACTCCAATTTAGAGGGTTTTCCCACGATGAGCCTGCTACACCTGTCCAAGTGTTTCTAAATTTAAAGATAGTTTCAATACTAAAATTATTATCTACAGAACATCTGAACTTGTATCTATAGGATGCTGTCGATATAGAATTTATTTGCAGAATACCTGTTTTTGTCCCAGAAAAAATAGCGTTGTTAGAAATGTCAAAAAAACCGCTACCAGCATCCTGTTGCCATTGATAAGTTGAGCCAGAAATATTAGAAGTAATAGAAGTTGAGCCTGGGCAAATAAAAGAAGTTGAATTCCCAAGGAGGTTTCTAAAAATGTTTAAAGGTCCCGTGGTAACAAGAATATCCATTTTACTATCTCCATCTATGTCACCAAAAGAAAAAGGTCCAGAAAGTTTTTCAGAGACATAACTTACAGGAGGACTAAATATGATTTTTCCAGAAGAGCTTTGGTTTTTAAAAATTTGAAACAACGACCCATTTCTTGTAACTAATTCCTCCTTACCATCACCATCTAAATCCCCAATTGCTATATTCAGGTTGCTTACTCCCGAGTAAGTATACACAATTTGACTTTTTTCAAAAGCAATGTCCCCCACATTGCTTTTGTTTCTGTAAGCCCGGATTGTGTCACCAACAATTGCAGCAACGTCTAATTTTCCATCATTATCAATATCTGCAAAAGTTGTTGCTGAATTTATAAGCTCACCTGTAATATCAAGTAAAATGGGAGTTAAAAATGAAATTTCTCCAAGGGTGCTTGTATTTTTTAAACACAGCAAATTGGGCTTATCGAAAATAATATCATCCTTATTGTCACCGTCTATATCAGCTATTATTATTTTTCCTGTGTAACGTGTACCTACATCAACAGGAATGCGGCTACCTAACAAGACTTGCCCTGGCAAACTATTGTTTTTATAAATAGAAATGAAATCTGCACCGGTAGTTTTTAACACAATTTCAGGCCTGCCATCTCCATCTAAATCTCCAGCCGCTACATACATGAAGCTTACAGTGGGAACCGTAGGGAAATCTAACCTCGAATCAAAAGATAACTTACCAGTTAAGCTGGTGTTTCTAAAAATAGAAAATACATCACTGTAACTTCGATTCCCAACAAGCAAGTCGGGCTTACCATCACCATCAATGTCCTTTACAATAATATTTGTTGGTAGCCAAAAACAATCTAACTCTATTTTAGGATCAAATAAAATTGAACCTGAAATACTAATATTTCTATAAATGGCGACTTTTTTACCATAAATATCGGCAACAATATCATCAAGAAGTCCATCTCCGTCTATATCAGCTGTAATGACATCTTCACCCCCACCCAAAATTGCCGGACTAACAGGGTTTTCAAAGGAGGTTTGGGTAAAAATGGTATCATTACCTGGAAAAGTTGTTTTAAAGTTCAGCCCTGATTCTGCAATCAAATTTCTTGTTGTTACGTTTAGGGTTTGATTAGTGGAAACTGTGGGAACGATTACTGAAATAGTGGTGGGTGTTTTTGAAATAATTTTTGCCTCAACAGTTCCAAACTTAATTCTACTACCTTCTGAAAACCCCTGACCATTAATCGTAATCGTTGATCCCGAATAACCGAAATAAGGCGAAATTGAATATATCACAGGAGGGGGAATAAAGATAAATCCTGCAATTGTACCTTTACCCCCAGAGCCTTTAATTGATATATTTCCATTACCTCCAGACCCAATAATAATTTCGATAAGGCTTGGAGATAGAACTGAAAAAGAATTTACCAGAATGTTTCCAACTCTTATTTCTGTAACACCGGTAAAATTTGATCCACTAATACTAATGACCGTGCCTGTTTGTCCAGAGAGTGGAGAGAATGAATTAATTATTGGGGGAGGAATAAATGTAAAACCAGCTTTTGTACCCGTACCAATATTTGACGTTACACTAATAGTACCAGATGCACCGGGACCTACAACTGCAGCAATTGAGGTTGGCGACAGTATTTTAAATGAACTTGCTGGAATGCCGCCAAAATTAACCGCAATAGTACCAGTAAAATTTAGGCCATTTATTTTAATACTATCTCCTATAATCCCTACTGTTGGGCTAAAGGAAGAAATGACTGGTGTGGGAATAAAGATAAACCCTGCCGATATCCCTGTTCCATACGGTGTAGTAACAGAAATATCTCCCGTTGCACCATTTGCCAAGACTGCACTAATATTCTTTGGTGAAACAATTGTAAAAGAGGTTGCCAATATGCCGCCAAAACTAACTTCAGTGGCACCTGACAAATTATCGCCAAAAATATTTACTACCTGATTTGTTCCAGCACTGAGAGGAGTGAATGAATTAATCAATGGTGGCCCCGCAAAAACAAAATCTGCAAGAGTATCTGATCCGTATTGATTTGTAACCTTAACTGCGCCAGAAACTCCTGACCCGATTACTGCATTTACTCTTGTACCCCCGTCAGTAATTGTAAAAGAACTTGCAGGAACTCCGCCAAAACTTATTGCTGTAACACCAGAAAAATTCTCGCCAACGATTATAACTGTGGCACCGTTAGTAGCGGTGGTTGGTCTGAAATAAGAAATTCTTGGTTCGATATTTTTATTTCTAAGTAAAGAAATTTTATCACTGGTGAACAACCCAGCGGCAATATCATTCTTTCCATCGCCATCCAAATCTGCTAGACTCAAACCATAAGCATTTGGGAAAAGCGGAATAGACACAGAGTACAAAAATGAAATTGTGGTTCCCGATCCCGCATTTTGAAAAATATTTATACCACTGTTTCCGTAGGCCGGTACAACAATATCTGGTTTACCGTCTCCATTTACATCGTCAATGGAAATCAATAAGGGAGTAGCTGAAAATGCATAATCAATTTTGGTTTCAAATTTTATAGTACCAAATGATCCTATATTTTTTAGGATAGAAATGTTATTTCCATCTTTATTTGCAATTACAATATCTAATTTTCCGTCATTATTCAAATCTCCCATTGCTACACTAAATGGTGTTGAACCACTGGCAAAATCAATTTTTGTCCCAAAAGAAATATTTCCTGTAGTACTTGTGTTTCTTAGTGTAGAAATAGAGTTCGAAAATTCATTTGAAAGTGCCAGATCTGGTTTGCCGTCTCCGTCTAAATCTCCTACAGCAATACATCTTGGCCCAAAACCAGTTGCAAAATTAACTCTTGCTTCAAAAGAAATTACTCCACCAAAACTTGTATTCCTGAATACTGAAACTGTATTGGAAAAATAGTTTGCAACCGATATGTCCGGCTTCCCATCACCGTCGATGTCATTAATAGAAATGGAAAACGGGTTATCATCGGTTATATAATCAAGCTTGGGAGCGAAACTAATGCTTCCAATAGTACTCGAATTTTTAAATATAGAAATTGTTTTATCAACAATACTTGATGAGACTAAATCGGGTTTTCCATCGCCATTTAAATCTCCGGCTGCAATTGCAAAAGTTAAAGTGCCTGTTGGAATATCCATTTTTGGTGCGAAAGAAATATATCCCTTATTTCCAGTATTTCTAAGAACTGAAACTGATGCTGGATAACCGATTTTACTATAATTATTTGGAGTGGCTAAATCTGGTTTACCATCACCATCAAAATCGGCAGCTGCAACACCATTTGGATGTAAATCTGTTGTACTATCTATTTTAGAAGAATAGTTTTGGGGCGTAATATTAGTTCCACCAGAGAATGTAACCACAAAAGGTAAATTTGAATATCCTGTCAAACCGTTTGTAGTGACTGTAATAGGACTATAAGTAGCACTAACGGGAACTACAACGTTCAGTTGGCTGGAAGTGGCAGCCGTAACAAATGCTTTTACGGCTCCAAAAAAAACATAATTGTTTGCAGGGATGCTACTGAAATTGTTACCAGTAACAATAACTGTACTACCAACAGCTCCACTTGAAGGATTAAATGAAGTTACCACTGGAGCTTGGGAAAAGGTTTTTATTACAGCAAATAAAGTAAATAACAACGCATATTTTTTCATTTGCTTCGCAAATTTTATACTAAAGATGCATAATAATCTTGACCTTATCAATTTAATAGTAGTTGTATTTTACAAGCAATTAATTTCTTAACAAAAACAGGTTTTAAAAATTTGGAATTACACTTTCCTGATTGTTAGTTTTTGTCTCACTAACCAATCTAATTCTCTTTGTATGACATCAAAAAATCTCCCTTTTACTACTGGTGAAATAATCCGTAGGTTGAGACTTTTAAAAGGAATTAAACAAACAGACGCTGCAACAAGGCTCGGTATGAGTCAGCAGGCTTATTCCAAAATTGAAACCTACCCTTCAATTGCCGAAATAAAAGCACGAAAGATTTTAGCTGCATTTGTCTGAGATGAACAGGATCTTGAAAATATAAAAAAGTTTTTACCCCCCCCCACTAAATTAAATTTCAAATTTATTTAATAGGTATAATAGTTTAATAACGCACAGTCCAAAAAAATTGTGAAGCAAAATAATAACAGGCTGTTTTATTTAATCACCATATTTAAAGTCCCTGCTGAAAGGTTACAGCTTTTTTTAAAGATGTAAACGCTTGTTGGTAAACTGATGAAAGGTTTAACTATCTTTCCCCACCCACCTAATTGTTGCGCTATAACAAAAGCAGCTTTGCAATAGCATCTCAACCTAAAAAATTAGCCATCCTTCAGCAAATCTTACCCTGCTGCGGCGGGTTTTGTATCTTTGCCCGATGACGGAAAATAAACAAAACATACGCCACCTTGGTTTGGAGGAGTTGGCTACCTATTTTGCATCCCTGGGAGAAAAAAAGTTCAGGACCAAACAGGTGTATGAGTGGATATGGAAAAAGAATGCGCAAGGCTTTGAAGATATGACGGATGTATCGAAGGAACTGCGTACTAAAATGGCAGATAAATTTTCTTTTCCTTCGCTTACGGTAAATGCTACACAGTTCAGCAGTGATGGTACCATTAAATCGAGGTTTCAAACTTTTGATGGTCATATGATTGAAGGGGTGTTGATTCCTACAGAAAAAAGAAATACAGCTTGTGTATCTTCTCAAATTGGTTGCAGTCTTACCTGTAAGTTTTGCGCCACCGGAAAAATGGAACGCAAACGAAACCTCGATTTTGATGAGATCTACAACCAGGTGGCACTCATCAACGAACAGTCGGAAAAGAGTTTTAATAAAAAATTATCCAACGTGGTTTACATGGGTATGGGTGAGCCCCTGCTCAATTATAAAAATGTACTAAAATCTATTGATCGGCTAATAGCCAATGATGGATTAAACATGAGCCCCAAGCGGATTACAGTTTCTACCGCAGGTGTTGCAAAAATGATTAAGCAACTGGGCGATGATAAAGTACGCTTTAACCTTGCCCTTTCCCTGCATGCTGCGGATGATAAAAAAAGGGATAGCATTATGCCCATCAACGAGAGCAATACCATTGCCGAGCTGATTAAGTCTTTGAATTATTTTTACGACAAAACCAAGAACGATATCACGCTGGAATACATCCTGTTTAAAGACCTGAATGATTCGTTGGAAGATGCCGAACACCTGGTAAAAATTTACCGGCAAATACCAACGCACCTGGTGAATGTAATTGAATACAATCCCATTGAAGGCGTTTCATTTACCAAACCGGATGAGGATAAAACCAATACATTTACAGATTATCTTGCCCATCACCGGGTTAACGTAAGAGTAAGAAGAAGCCGTGGTAAAGATATTGATGCTGCCTGCGGGCAGTTGGCGAATAAGTAGATGGTTACCTTGAATTTTTATAGAATGATATGCCAATATTGTCTTTTTAATGAGTTGCACTCCCCTTCAGGGGAGTGATAGAAGAGGTTATTATTTTTCCGGGCTTTAGCCTAAATATTGTTTGGGCTAAAGCCCGCATGCTATTTTGATTTTATCTCTCCTCGCCCTAAAGGGCGAGGCGATTCAGAAGGGCGAGGCAATTCAGAGGGCGAGGCAATTCAGAAGGGCGAGGCAATTCAGAAGGGCGAGGCAATTCAAAATGCGAGGCAATTTCCCTAAAGAATGGGGCAATTGAAAGCTTATTTAAACGACATAAAATTATATGCCAAATACGATTGCAATTTCTTTCGACAATACCGAATATGCATTTGCATATAAAAAAAATAACGAACTAAAGAAAGCCCGAATGCTGTTTACATCGATGGGCATTCCGTGGCTGATTAATGCAGGCTTAAAATTAACCCCGTTGGCTATTCAGTGGAAATTGCCCTTTACAAAAACGATCATCCGCAGTACTATTTTTAAACAATTTGTTGGAGGGGAAACGTTGGATGAAACTGCTGCTGTTGCAAAGCGCCTGAGCGACTTTCACGTAGAAGTGATTTTGGATTATGCTGTGGAAGGCGGCAATGACGGAGAGGTAGGATTTGACCATGCGACAAAAGAATTTATTAAGGTAATTAACTACGCCGCCACCCAACCCAACATTCCGTTTATGAGTGTGAAGGTTACCGGCTTCAGCAGGTTTCAATTATTGGAAAAGATTGATGCATTGATGAACAACAACGAGGGTACGTTGATGAAAAGATATTTAAAATCGTTGGAGCAGCTGCATGATAATGAAAAAGAAGAATGGCATAGAGTAAGGGTGCGAATGCTACGGGTTTGCGAAGCTGCTTCGGAGAAAAGAATTGGTGTGCTGATAGATGCGGAGGAAACCTGGATACAGGACCCCGTGGATGCCCTCACCATATTAATGATGGATACATTTAACAAAAGGCGGAGGGTAGTTTACAATACCATTCAGCTTTACCGCAAAGACAGGTTGCAATTTTTAAAAGACTGCTATGCTGCAGCCAAGGAAAGAGATTTTATACTAGGTGCTAAACTGGTAAGGGGTGCATACATGGAAAATGAACGCAACCGGGCTATCGAAAAAAATTATCCGTCACCGATACAGCCGGATAAAGAAAGTACAGACAAAGATTACAATGAGGCAGTGCAATTCTGCATTCAGCATATTGACCGGATTGCAGTAATTATTGCCAGCCACAATGATCAAAGTAATTTGTTTGGAGTTGACCAGGTTTTGCAAAATAATATCGAACTCAATCATCCGCACATCCATTTTTCTCAATTATATGGCATGAGCGATAACATTACATTTAACCTGGCTAAAGCAGGCTGTTCTGTAAGCAAGTACCTGCCATTTGGCCCTATAAAAGACGTAATCCCCTACCTCATGCGCAGAGCCCAGGAAAACAGCAGCGTAAGCGGGCAGGTGGGCAGAGAATTGGTGCTGATAAATAAGGAAATGAAGCGGAGGGGGATTTAGGGATGGGTGGTTGATGGGGTTGATGGGGTTGATGGAGTTGATGGGGTTGATGGGGTTGATGGAGTTGATGGGGTTGATGGTGTTGATAGGGTTGATGGGGTTGATAGGGTTGATGGAGTTGATAGAGTTGAAAAGTTGACAGAGTTGATAGGGTTGGTAGGGTTGATAGAGTTGAAAAGTTGATAGAGTTGAAAAGTTGATGAAGGTTAGTACCTGATACCTGTTCTCCATCAACTACCAAACCAACTATTCCCCAACACAGGCATTGTACGTATTCATCAGCAACGCCCCGATGGTCATTAATCCTACACCGCCTGGTACGGGAGTTATGTAGCTGCATTTGGGTGCTACATTTTCAAAGTCCACATCACCTTTTATTGCGAAGCCACTTTTTTTGGTTGCATCGGGTACACGGGTAATACCCACATCAATTACCACTGCATTTTCTTTTACCATATCAGCGGTTAAAAAAGCTGGTCTGCCGAGTGCTGCCACAATGATATCTGCCTGCAAACAAATTTCTTTTAAATTTTGTGTATGACTATGGCAAACGGTAACCGTGCAGTTACCGGGATCGGTATTGCGACTTAATAAGATACTGATAGGCCGGCCTACAATATTGCTTCTGCCAATTACCACTGCATGCTTTCCTTTGGTGTCAATTTTATAATACTCCAGCATCAGCATAATACCATACGGTGTAGCCGGGATAAATGTTGGAAGACCCTGCACCATCTTACCAACACTCATGGGGTGAAATCCGTCCACATCTTTAGCGGGGTTGATGAGGCTGATAATTTTATCTTCATTTATTTGTTTGGGCAAAGGCAGTTGAACCAATATGCCATCCACATCAGCATCTATGTTCAATTCCTCAATGGTATCCATTAATTCCTGTTCACTAACGGCTGCATCCAGCCGGATCAATGTACTTTTAAAACCAATTTCTTCACAGTTTTTAACCTTGCTGGCTACATAGGTTTCGCTGGCGCCATGGTTACCTACCAATATAGCGGCCAGGTGGGGTGTTTTACTTCCTGTAGCTTTTAATCGGGCTACTTTTTCTTTAAGTGAATCTTTAACTGCCTGCGAAACAAGCTTTCCATCTAATAATTGCATAACGCAAAAGTAACAACAGTATTTGTATTACTGGTTTCAACCTGCCAATTTATCTTTATATTGCTGCAAATAACTACTGCTACTTTGAGAAATCACTTTTATTGTTTGATAGGCATTCTGTGTTTACCTTATTTTGCCGCATTTTCCCAAACCTTGCGACAGCCGATATCTGCCGTGTATCTTGGGCTCGGCGCCTACAGTACGGAGCATGGCGATGTATTTTCATTTGTAAATAACCAGGCCAGCCTTGCCCAGGTAAAGCAGGTAACTGCCGGCGTGTATGGCGAAAGACGCTTTTTGCTTTCAGCTACCAGTATGTACACAGCTGCTATTGCCGTGCCATCTTCGCTCGGTAATTTCGGCGTTAGTTTAAAATATCTTGGCTACAAAAATTTTAATGAAAGCCAGGTTGGTTTGGCCTATGGCCGAAGCCTGGGCAACAAAGTTGATGTTGGTATCCAGTTTAATTATTACGGTTACAGGGTACCGTCTTTTAACAGTGATGCTGCTGTTAATGTAGAAATAGGCGCCATTATTCATTTAACCGAAAAGCTGAATGCAGGCGTGCATGTGTACAATCCCATTGGTGGTAAATTTTCCAAGACGGACGAAAAAATTACCTCAGCCTATAAATTTGGCCTTGGCTATGATGCCTCAGAACGTTTTTTTGTAAGTGGTGAAATAGTAAAAGAAGAAAATTTTCCGGTAAATGTAAATGCCGGTTTTCAATATCGTTTTGCAAAAGCGTTTTTTGCCAGGGGGGGTATTGCAACGGCCACTTCTGTTGGCTATGCAGGGTTTGGGGTAAGCTGGAATAATTTAAGATTGGATGTAACCGGTAGTTTTCATCCGCAATTAGGGATATCTCCAGGCATATTACTCATTATGAATTTAGGTAAAAAAGAGTCTTCAACTATCCCATCTTTAAATCAATGATAAGGAAATCAATAGCCAGTGATTTAATGAATTATCCCTCAGCTACACAAAATTGTACAAACTTATTTTGGGGCAGGATAGGAAACAACTGCCGCAGGAGTGTGTTGGTTTTTAGTTGTATTCTTTTTTTGCAACAGGCAGCTGCACAAGTTATAAAATTACCGCAGGTACCCAATACTACGGTTGAGCAACAAATGGAGGCAGTAACAGAAAACAATGAGGATGCAGAAACACAGGATGACTCGTTTTTACAATCGCTGCGGCATTTTTTAAGATCGCCACTTAATCTAAATATCGCAGATGCAGCTGCATTAAAGGAGCTGATTATTCTTTCGCCGATACAAATACAAAATATTCTTTCGTACCGCAACCTGTTTGGTAATTTCATCAGCATTTACGAACTGCAGGCTATTCCCGGCTGGGATGTTTTAACCATTGAAAAACTGCAGCCATATGTTACAGTTAGTACCAGTGCCAATCTCATTTCTTCTTTTGGCGAAAGATTAAGCGGAGGCGCTCATAGCGTGCTGGCAAGGGTTACAAGGGTATTGGAAAATTCAAAGGGTTTTTTATTAGACTCAACTAGCGCCAATAATTTTTATCCGGGATCTCCGCAACGGTATTTATTGCGGTATAAATATCAGTATAAAAATTTGTTGCAGTATGGAATAGTGGCCGAAAAAGATGCGGGGGAAGAATTCTTTAAAGGCAGTCAGCCAAAGGGTTTCGATTTTTATTCTTTTCATCTTTTTGCAAGAAATATTGGTATTATTAAATCTTTGGCATTGGGCGATTTTACGGTGAATATGGGGCAGGGGCTTACCCAATGGCAGAGCCTGGCATTTAAAAAAAGTCCGGATGTAATTAATACAAAAAGACAATTGGCAGTGTTACGTCCCTACAATTCTGCTGGAGAAATTAATTTTCACCGGGGCGCCGGTATTACATTGGCTAAAAAAAATATGGAGCTCACTGCATTTGTTTCTTATAAAAAAGTAGATGCCAATTTGGTTGTTGATACCCTCAATAATGAAGATTTTATTTCTTCGTTACAAACATCCGGTTTGCATAGAACCAGGAGTGAATTGGCTGATAAAGGCACACAACAGCAGTTTGCTTATGGCGGTAATATCGCTTACAACAAAGGAAACCTGCATATTGGAGCAAATATTATTCAGTATAATTTTAATTTGCCCATCAATAAATCCAGTGACCCTTATAATATCTATGCCTTATCAGGCCAAAAGCCCGGTAACCAAAGTATAGACTATAGTTATACCTACAGGAATATGCATTTTTTTGGTGAGGCTGCATTTGACAATAATTTTAATAAAGCCACCGTAAATGGTTTGTTGGTGAGTGTAGATGCTGCGGTAGATTTAAGTTTTGTGTACAGGAATATTTCTGAAAAATACCAATCGCTGTACAGCAATGCTTTTACAGAAAGTACGTTTCCTACCAACGAAAGGGGCTTCTATTCCGGCATTAGTATTAAGCCAAATAATTTTTGGCGTATAGATGCGTATGCTGATTTTTATAAATTCCCCTGGCTGCGTTTCCAGGTAGATGCGCCTACGGTAGGTATGGACTATTTTTCGCAGGTTACTTACAAGCCTAATAAGCAACTGGAAATTTATGCCCGCTATCGTACAGAATCAAAACCTCGAAACTTTAATCCTGATGATAATATTTTATCATCCGTAACGCCCAGGCAACGCCAAAACTTCCGGATTCAAACTAATTACAGAATTAACCCCATTTTTACTTTTAGAAACAGGATAGAAATGAATTGGTACGACAAAAAAGGAGCCAGCTCTCAGAACGGCTTTTTAGCATACGTGGATCTTTTATACAAGCCTATGATGAAAAAATATTCAGCAAATATGCGCCTGCAATATTTTGAAACGGATGGGTTCGACAGCAGATTGTATGCTTACGAAAATGATGTGCTGTATAGTTTCTCTATACCAGTATTTTCTGATAAGGGTTACCGATATTATTTCAATGTAAATTATGATGTAAACAAACGTTTAAGCTGCTGGTTTCGTTGGGCACAAACTATTTTTAAAGACAAAACCACAGTAGGTTCTGGTTTGGATGAGATACAGGGGAATAAGCGAACAGAAGTTAAATTCCAGGTATTGTATTATTTTAATTAATGGATTTTACAGTTTGTATTTTCCGGTATTTTATTGTTTAAAAAACTACTATCAATTTACAAGTATAGTTTTAGTTGGTTAGCGATTTTAGCTGAATCGGATTTTGAAATCAGGTAGCTAACCATATTGGCTGTATCCTCAAATTTTAGCAAGTCAATAGCTCAAAATTGTTACAGTATTTGCGAACAACATTTATTTTAGCATTGTAATTACCCTTTAGGAAATAGGGGCAAAAACGGAAATTTGAACTTACCTGGCTTAACTTACCTCTCCACAAAATACATATCAATTTGCCCTTTGTTTTTGGCCTCAATTTTTCCACGATGCGTACAGGTAAATTTATCTTTTACCAATTGGTAGGTTGTACCGCTGATATTTACTTTTCCTACATGTCCGCTGCTCTCCATCCGTGAAGCGGTATTAACGGTATCGCCCCAAATGTCGTAAGCGAATTTTTTAAGCCCCACAATTCCGGCAACTACAGGCCCCGAGTGAATTCCAAGACGCAATTCGAAAAAAGGTTGCCCCTTTTCCTGTCTTTCTATTTTATTCCTTTCAATAAAATCCACCATTTCCAATCCGGCGGCTACCACATCAAAAGGATGGGTGTTATTTGTTGCGGGTAATCCCCCGGCACACATATAAGCATCCCCGATTGTCTTTATTTTTTCAATTCCATGCCTTGTTATTATTCTGTCAAACTCACTGTAACAATGATTGATTTCAGCAACCAATTCCTCCGGTGTCAATATTTCACTTGCTTGTGTAAAATTTTTAAAGTCAGTGAACAGCACACTCACCGAATCAAAGCTTTTTGTTTTTGCTGTACCAGTAGCTTTTAATTCTTCCGCTGTTTCTTCCGGTAAAATGTTTAAGAGTAATTCATCACTTCTTTTCTTTTCATTTTTAATTTTATTACGCTGCATTAAAAATAAAGTGGCAAATAAAAGCACTATCGTAAATCCACCAATAAAACCATTCCGAACAATTTTTTGCCGCCGTATTTGCTGCTGATGTATTTCTTTATCCTTGT
>Ga0163154_10000812_pt1 | contig 48676 bp, 37 predicted proteins | sample OliLakLV19MP9P1_FD_148649 | JGI IMG/M metagenome (GOLD analysis project Ga0163154, IMG submission 148649) | Freshwater microbial mat bacterial communities from Lake Vanda, McMurdo Dry Valleys, Antarctica - Oligotrophic Lake LV.19.MP9.P1 | ecosystem: Environmental > Aquatic > Freshwater > Lake >...
CATCTCTCAAAGCTAAAATTGATATTTGTGCCCAAAAAATACGAACTTTGAACCAATTCCCACTGGTTTTTTTTTACCACCAAGCCTCAACCCACATGATCGCCGCCGAAGGCGGCTGTATAGTTACAAAGAAACAATCATCACACATCTTGAATTTATTTCCTGATCATTTTCCCCGGCTCCAAAATTATCTCCATGCTGGATCAACCAGGTTTTTATAGTTGGGTCAGTATGGCCAAATAATTCTGCATCAAAAGCAAAATAATTTAAAGCAAAGAACTCTTTAGCTCTCTTTCCTCTTCTACAGAAGTAGCAATCGGAAGCCAGGACAAAAGCGCAGCTTTATCCGCTAAAAGAAAAAACCAGTCTGAAGAAGAGGAGGGAATAACTAATAAAAATGCCCGTATTGAAGTTTCATTTGCTTTAGCGAAAGGAATAAGAAGAACCTGATTCTGGTTGGAATTGTCGTATAACAATCTACCTCTGCCCCATATTGGGTATCCAATCTCACTAACCAACCCGGGTACAAAACCATGATCTGCGTTTTGCAATAAAATCCGGTCTATTACCTCCAACACAAGATTATCTTGTTCTTCATCGCGAAACGATAGTTCCTGGCGAAGATTAGTGTTTGTAGCAGATAAGTAATTAAAATTAAAAAATTGATTTCCTCTGGTGTCTTTAACATCTCACGGGCTTCAGCAATTCGTTCAGAATCCTTAGCAACTAAACCTTCAGTTAATTCTTTTTTGCAAGAAAAGAGCGACAGTGCCAGCAGGGTTGCCAGCATTGAAATGACATTCCGTTTCATGTTTGGTTAATTTTAATTAAAAGGATGTAGAAAAATTTTATTTCAAAAAGATTAATACCCGGATATTTCCTCTTCTAATGAATTCTACAAAGTTAAAGAGCATTTAACGGCGTTGTGGAAAAAAATGGCGAAACCCCGGTTTGACTGTGTGAAACCCCGGTTTGACTTAGTAAACGATTTTTTTTACTGTGGTAAACGCCATTTTTTTTACTGCCCGCTAACGTGTACCATCTAATCTCTACTCGCCAACATCTTCTTATTTCCTATTTTTGCGCCCGAAACAACAAAGCCTTAACCATGCGCAAACCACTAATCGAGTGTGTTCCCAATTTCAGCGAGGGCCGGAATCCTGAGGTCATCCGGCAGATTACCGACGCCATCGCCGCCGTGGAGGGCGTCCGGCTCTTAGACGTTGACCCCGGCAAAGCCACCAACCGCACCGTCGTCACCTTTGTGGGCGAACCGGAACCGGTGGTGGAGGCTGCTTTCCAGGCCATTAAAAAAGCCGCTGAACTTATTGACATGCGCCAGCACAAAGGCGAACACCCGCGCATGGGCGCTACGGATGTTTGTCCGCTCGTGCCGGTAGCCGACATCACGCTGGAAGAAACGGCGGAATGGGCGCACCGGTTGGCAGAACGCGTCGGCCAGGAATTGCAATTGCCTGTTTTTATGTACGAAGCGGCGGCAACCCGACCGGAACGCCGAAACTTAGCCGAAATCCGCTCCGGCGAATACGAAGGATTGGCTAAGAAATTGGAACACCCCGACTGGAAACCCGACTACGGCCCGGCTGTGTTTAATGCCAAATCGGGCGCTACAGTCATTGGTGCCCGCGATTTTCTGGTGGCTTACAACGTCAACTTAAATACGACCTCGGTGCGCCGAGCCAATTCAGTGGCCTTTGACGTACGCGAACAAGGACGCATCCTGCGCGATGGCGACCCCATCACCGGCCCGGTTATCAAAGACGAAAACGGCGAACCGGTGCGCATTCCCGGCACGCTGAAATCGGTGAAAGGCATCGGCTGGTTCATTGAAGAATACGGCATCGCGCAGGTGTCCATGAACCTGACCAACATTAATATAACATCCGTTTACGAAGCCTTCGAGGCCTGTTGTGACAGCGCTTTGCAGCGCGGCATGCGGGTGACTGGCTCTGAACTGGTGGGCATGGCTCCGCTGAAAGTTTTTTTAGACGCTGGCCGCTATTTCCTAGAAAAGCAACAGCGCTCGACGGGCGTTTCAGAAGCAGAACTGATCAAAATTGCCATCAAATCTTTAGGGTTAGACGAGCTGGGCGCGTTCGATCCGGAAAAAAAGATCATCGAATACCAGTTGCGGGATGCATCCCGCAACCGACTGGCAGGGATGACTTTAGACGCTTTCGCCAATGAAACGGCGTCTGAAAGTCCGGCACCCGGCGGCGGCTCTATTGCTGCTTACGTAGGCGCTTTGGGCGCAGCCTTAGCAACGATGGTCGCCAACCTGTCGTCGCATAAACCAGGTTGGGACGAGCGTTGGAAAGAATTTTCCGATTGGGCCGAAAAAGGCCAGACACTGAAAGACAAGCTGTTGCGCCTCGTGGACGAAGACACTTACGCGTTTAATGCCGTGATGGATGCCTTCCGTTTGCCCAAAAATACCGAGGAGGAAAAACAAACGCGCAAAGCTGCCATACAGGCCGCAACGTGGCAAGCCATTGAAACCCCGCGCCTGACCATGGAGCTGGCGATGGATAGTTTTCCAATGGTACGAGCCATGGTGGAGCAAGGCAACCCCAACTCGGTGACCGATGCAGGCGTAGGTGCTTTGTGCGCCCGCGCTGCGGTGTATGCAGCCTATTTGAATGTAAAAGTCAATACCTCCGGAATTACCGACAAAACCAAAGCGACAACGCTTTTGGCCTGGTGCGAAGCGCAATGCGCCGAAGCGGATCGCCTGGAGCGGGAAATTTTGGCGCTTGTCGAGGAAAAGATAGGACGGTAGGGGCGACCCTCGCGGTCGCCCTGCCCTTCAAATGCCCCTCGCGGGCATTTGAAGAGCCAACACAACGGTTCATTACGCCATCACAGCGACCGCAAGGGTCGCTGTGATGGCAGGTGTTGTGTAATAAGGTGCAAGGTGCAAAAGGCAAAAGGCAAAAGGCAATAATTCCGCGAAATTGGCTGACTTCGAAAAGTCGTTCTGTTTGTTTTCAAAAATAACAGGTTTTATGAAATAAAATTGCCTTCCCGCTTAGCGGGACAAGTCTTGCGCTTTGCCTTTTGCCTCTTTACACAACCCCCTACCGCGATCATCGGGAAAAAACAGGAAGGTCTTCTATCAAACCGAGCCAATTGTGCTATAATTGTGTTGTTTTTTCCTGTTTACAAACAGACCAGCGCTATGCAAATCGTAACAGTCACCGACAAAAAATCGTGGCGTTTGTTCCATCAGGTACTCGACGCCGTCTATGCAGGCGATCCGAACTTTGTGCATCCACTTCAAAAAGAGATAGAAGGCATTTTTGATCCTGCGCACAATGGTTTGTTGCAACACGGCACAGCTTGCGTTTACGTACTCCTGGATGAAAACGGCAAGCCGGTAGGCAGAGCTGCCGCTTTTGTAGACCACGACGGCAATAAAAATGCAGTGCATCCAACAGGCGGCATCGGTTTTTTTGAGTGCGTCCCCAATGAGCAATACGCACGAGCACTCTTAGAATACGGGGAAGTTTTTCTGCGCAGGCAGGGTGTACACTTGGTGGACGCGCCGGTCAATTTTGGCCAACGCGACCGCTACTGGGGTCTGTTGGTGAAGGGATTTGTGCAGGCGATGCACCAGGAAAACTACAACCCTCCTTATTATCAAGCATTTTTTTTGCAAAATCACTACATCCCGTTTGAACAAATCCTAACCCTCAAAGGCGCAACCGCCGATATTCCTTTTGAACGGATGCGGGGGATTGCCCAACGCCTGAAAGAGCGCAATCAAATCGAGATCAAAGCATTGGATTTTAAGTACGTAGAAAACTTTGCACACGATTTTTGCGAAGTCTACAACGCGGCATTTGACAGTTTCGCCCACTTCAAACCGCTTGACCCGGCTCAGGTCGTGCAATTCATGAAAGAAGCGAAAGGGGTGGCCGACCCAGGATTGGCGTGCATTGCGTATTGGGAAGGGCAGCCAGCGGGGTTGATTGCCCTTGCGCCCGACATCAACCCGTTCATCCGCCACGCCAAAGGAAAGCTCAACTGGTGGACGATCCCGCTGTTTTTGCTCAAATACCGATTTGCAAAAACAAAAAATGCAAAAGGACTGGGCTTTGGCGTCCACGCAGATTACCGGTCGAAAGGCATCTTTCCGCTTTTGCTCGACTTTTTGTCCACCCCATACAATGTCAACACCTATCCTTATATGTATTTGGCGGGCATTCGCGGGCACAACCATGAGATCCAGAGCATGTATTCCAAAATGAACGTCAAAACTGACCGGGTTCACGTTGCGTTCAGGAAGGCTTTGGTCGCAGACGCACCGATAGAGCCATTCGAGTTTTTGGAGGTAAATGAACCCGTATGATAAAAACGGTCATTAAGGCTTGTTGGGTTGGTCTGGCCATTGTCTTTCTCACCGTATTGACCCAGATTGGCGGCGTTGTTTATTTGTTGCCCATGCTAACTTATCGGTTTGTAGATCGAAAACCCCATCTTAAAACCAGATTGAAATTAAGCAGTGCCAAAATCCGTTTCCACGGTTGCCAGGCGGTGCGGCATGACGATCATATACATGTTCAGTTGAGATGAAACAGTGTTGCTGACAAATTTATTTTGAAGAAAAAATTATCATTTTGCTAATAACGACGCTGTGGTTCGTGTTTTTTTTAGCCACCTTGATGCAGATTGCTTATTGGGCCTTTGGATTGTCAGGATTGGTTCGACACCCGGTAGCACAAAGGCTTGATACTGAACAACCCGGCGTCTCCATAATCATCTGCGCACGCAATGAAGCCGAAAATTTGAAAAAAAATCTTGGCCGGATACTAAATCAAAACTACCGTTCCTTTGAAGTTTTGGTCGTAGATGATCATTCTTCTGATAAAACTGCACAGATAGTTTTGGAATTTCAAAAAACACATCCTATCTTGCACCTACTTTCCGTAGAGGATGCTAATCTTCGTGGAAAGAAAACAGCTTTGAGCATAGGGATTGAACATTCCCGATTTGAAACCATACTTTTAACCGATGCGGATTGTGCGCCTGCAAGTCCCAATTGGTTAAACAAGATGCAAAGTCTCCTTCAGGGGGATATTCAAATCGGAATCGGTTACAGTCCTTATACAACACACCAAGGTCTTTTAAACGCCTTTATTCGTTTTGAGACTTCTTTTACGGCTATCCAGTACCTTTCCTTTGCAATTTATGGTTTGCCCTACATGGCTGTTGGGCGAAATTTAATTTACCGGAAATCTCTGTTTTTTCAGCAGGGAGGTTTTCGCAGCCACGCGCATGTCCTTTCCGGCGACGACGATCTTTTCGTTAATGGAGCGGCCAATGCCCAAAACACCGCTGTAACAATACATCCGGATACCTTCGTCTTTTCCGAGCCGAAGCGTACCTGGAGAGGCTACTACGACCAAAAGTCAAGACATCTGACCACAGGAAGGCATTATCGCTTCCGACATCGCATCGCATTGGGCGGGCTATCAGCCAGTCATGCGTTGCATTATGTCTGCGCGATTGCCCTGCTGACCTGTGGCGCGTTTGCACCAGTTGTATTATTCACCTGGCTGGCGCGAATGGGCGTAGTGCTTTTTGTTTACGGTAAATCTCTGCGGAAGTTACAAGATCCGGGTCTTTTGATCTGGGTTCCGCTGTTCGATGCTGTATATGTTTTGTACTATTTCCTGCTCGCGCCGGCTCTAATTGCCGGAAACGGGAAACAATGGAAGTAGTAGCAAGAACAACCCTCTCTGCACGGGCGATTCAAGATTATGATCTGGTTATTGATGCTATAAAAGGCGATCAAAAAGCGTACGGTATCCTCATGGATCGCTACCGGCATTCCATCTACAACCTGATGTTCAGGATGGTCAGCGATCGGGAAGACGCCAATGACCTTACCATAGAGGCTTTTGGCAAGGCTTTTGTAAAACTGCCCAGCTACGTGCCACGATATGCCTTTAGTACCTGGCTATTCAAAATCGCCATCAACAATTGCATAGACTATATTCGCAAAAAGCGCCCGCACGTGATGTCCATTGACGATCCGGTGGAACCAGACAGTGAGCAGGACTACACGGCCAGCATCCGCGCGCGCGCCCTCAATCCGGAAGAGCAGATCATCCGGGTGCAACGCGAAACGCTCATGCGTTGTGCGGTTGCCCGCCTCAGCTCACAGTACCGGCTCATGATTGAGTTGCGCTATTACGAAGAAATGAGCTATGATGAAATCGCTTGTCAACTCAATATTCCGCTCGGCACCGTAAAGGCGCAGCTTTATCGCGCCAAAGAATTGCTCTATGACATGCTGCGCCAGCCGGGCGCGAGCGCTTACCTCGAAACTACACGCCGCAGAGTGGCGGTTGGGGCAGAGTAAGGCCTAAATATTAGGATGCAGGCACAAAGGCCACACAGTGATTTCATCACTATGTGGCTTTCGTGTTTTTATAAAATATTATTCTGGCTTACACGAAACGTCACTCCGCCACTATGTTTTTTGCTCATCTACAAGCATTTAATAGAACTTGTTGGACAAAAAACAAATTTACAGTAGATTTGCCGCCTTTAAACGGAAAGCCTGTCGGGGGTAGGCGGATGCTGAGGGTCCCATAGGCGAGTTTAGTTTTAAACAAGTTTCAATTTAAAACCAGAGCAAATCATGGGTCAAAACATTATCTACGCAATTCCAGTCTTAGGCGTCATAGGATTGGTATACACTTTTTGGCGATCTTCCTGGGTCGCAAAAAAGGAAGTAGGCACCGAGCGCATGGCGCGTATCGCTGATGCCATCGCTACAGGCGCAATGGCATTTCTGAAAGCGGAATACCGCGTATTGGCTGTCTTTGTTGTAGCTGTGGCGGCCTTGCTGGCTTTCACCGCTAACGCCAAAGAATCCTCTCCTTTAGTCGGCTTGTCCTTCGTTTTGGGTGCCTTTTCTTCAGCCTTAGCAGGCTATATTGGAATGCGCGTGGCTACCAAGGCCAACGTTCGCACCACCAACGCTGCGCGCACCAGCCTTGGCAAAGCCCTCGAAATCGCTTTTGCAGGCGGTTCTGTCATGGGGATGGGCGTGGTTGGCTTGGGCGTACTGGGCTTAGGCACGCTGTTCATTGTTTACGGTGAGATGTTTGGAACCGGCGATTACGCCAGCGTTAACCGCGTGGTGACGATCATCACCGGCTTTTCTTTCGGCGCTTCTTCCATTGCTTTGTTTGCCCGTGTTGGCGGCGGTATTTATACCAAAGCTGCCGATGTTGGCGCTGACCTCGTAGGCAAAGTGGAAGCCGGCATCCCGGAAGACCACCCCTTGAACCCGGCTACCATTGCGGATAACGTCGGCGATAACGTCGGCGACGTTGCCGGTATGGGCGCAGACTTGTTTGAATCTTATGTCGGCTCCATCGTTTCTACGATGGTGTTGGGCGCTGTATTTATGGCAGGAACCGCTTTTAGTGACAACTTCAATGGTTTGTCAGCAGTATTGCTGCCGCTGGCGTTGGCGGGTGTTGGTATTCTTACCTCCATCATCGGTACATTCTTTGTTCGGGTGAAAGAAGGCGGCGATCCACAAAGGGCGCTCAACATCGGCGAGTTTGGTTCTTCGATCCTGATGATCATTCTTTCCTGGTTCATCATTACCGGAATGTTGCCGGCTTCGTGGACATTTGATGACAAACTTTACGGAGTTACCCGGGAAATGACCGCTGTAAATGTATTTTATGCAACCATCGTTGGCCTTGTTGCCGGTTTGCTGGTGGGCCTGATCACCGAATACTACACCGGTACCGGCAAAAAGCCGGTAATGAGCATCGTGCGCCAGTCTTCTACGGGAGCAGCAACCAACATCATCGCTGGTTTGGGTGTAGGCATGATGTCTACGGCATTGCCGATTCTCGTCCTTGCAGTAAGCATCGTTCTGGCCTTCCATTTTGCAGGTTTATACGGTATTGCCATTGCAGCCGTAGGGATGCTTTCCAACCTGGGTATTCAGTTGGCGGTTGACGCTTACGGGCCGATCTCCGACAACGCAGGCGGCATTGCAGAAATGAGCGATTTACCGAAAGAAGTGCGCAAACGCACCGATAAATTAGACGCAGTAGGCAATACGACAGCGGCCATTGGCAAAGGTTTTGCCATCGCTTCTGCGGCATTGACTGCATTGGCTTTGTTCGGCGCCTATATGACTTCAGCAAATATTTCTACGATTGACATCTCCAAAGCTACGGTGATGGCTGGCCTCCTGGTAGGGGGCATGTTGCCGTTCGTATTTTCTGCATTAGCCATGCAGGCGGTAGGTCGTGCGGCCATGGCTATGATTGAGGAAGTGCGCCGCCAGTTCAGTGAAATTCCTGCCTTAAAAGCTGCCCTGGAAGTCATGCGCCGCAACGGCGATACAGAACGAACCGGGTGGAGCAAAGCAGACCAAGACACTTTCGACGCAGCCGATGGCAAAGCGGAATACGGCAAGTGTGTAGAAATCTCCACCAAAGCAGCCCTCCGCGAGATGGTATTGCCTGGCTTGCTTGCGGTAACAGCTCCGGTCGCTGTTGGCTTCGGCGGCGGCGCTGAAATGCTCGGCGGTTTGCTGGCAGGCGTTACGGTTGTCGGTGTACTGATGGCTATTTTCCAATCCAACGCCGGTGGCGCTTGGGACAATGCCAAAAAGACGTTTGAAGAAGGCGTTGAAATCAACGGCCAAATGTACTACAAAGGCTCCGACCCGCACAAAGCGGCAGTGGTTGGCGATACGGTAGGCGATCCGTTTAAGGATACTTCCGGCCCTTCGCTGAACATCCTGCTGAAATTGATGTCGGTGGTGGCCTTGGTCATCGCACCGTTGCTGTAACAGCACTCAAAGGAAGGCTTAAACCAATAAGGTTTTAAAAACTTTATTGGTTTGCCGCACAGTGAGGCTGCCTCAAAAGGTAAATTTTGCTATTTGCCTTTGAGGCAGCCTCCTGTCATTTCAGACCTTAGGAGAATAAAATATTTGCCTTACATTTAGGTTATGAAAAATGCCTGGTTCAAACTTCGGGCTGAATTGCAGGGCAGCCTTCACGACGACGAACTCCTGCGCGTGTTGTATGCCACCGATGGTTCCATCTATCGGGAGTTGCCGCTTGCCGTAGCGTATCCTATGCATCGCGGGGATATTCAAACCCTGGTGCGTTTTGCGAATGAACACCAGATTTCGCTCATTCCCCGCACGGCAGGAACTTCACTTGCCGGGCAATGCGTAGGAAGCGGCATCGTCGTGGACTCCTCCCGGCACATGAATACCATCATCGAAGTGAATCGGGAAGAACGCTGGGTGCGCGTTCAACCCGGCGTCATCCGCGACGAACTGAATGCCTTCCTGAAGCCGCATGGCCTGTTTTTTGGCCCGAATACCTCCACCGCCAACCGGTGTATGATCGGCGGGATGACGGGCAACAACTCTTGCGGGACCACATCCATCAAATACGGCACGACCCGGGATCATGTGCTGGAATTGAAAACGATCCTTAGCGACGGCTCGGAAGCAGTCTTCAGCCCGCTTTCGCGCGAAGCATTTTTTCAAAAACAACAAGGGAACAAACTCGAAAACCGGCTGTATCGCCAGATAAACGAAGCACTGAGCTTACCGGAACGCAGGCAGGCCATCGCTGAAAATTATCCCAAACCTTCCATCCATCGCCGGAATACGGGCTATGCCATTGACGTGCTGATGCAGTCGGAGGTTTTTTCGGAGGGCGGCGAAGCTTTCAATTTTTGTAAACTCTTGTGTGGTTCCGAAGGTACGCTGGCTTTTACCACTGAAATTAAACTTGACCTTGATTTGTTGCCTCCTGCGCAAGAAGTGTTGGTTTGCGCCCATTTTGCCACGCTCGACGAGGCTTTGCAGGGAACGCTCATCGCCATGCGCCACGCCCCTTATGGCTGCGAATTGATGGATAAATTCATCATGGATTGCACCAAAGAAAACCGGGAACAACAAAAAAATCGGTTTTTCCTTGAAGGTGACCCGGGTGCCATCCTCATCATCGAATTTCGCGCCACGACGCAGGAAGAAGCATCGGGGCTTGCAGCCGCCATGATCCACGATTTGCAGCAAGCAGGGTTTGGTTATGCCTTTCCAAAAATCTATCCCCCCGATACGAGCAGGGTTTGGGCGTTGCGGGCTGCCGGATTCGGGGTGTTGTCCCATGTAAAAGGGGATGCAAAACCCTTAGAATTCGTTGAAGACACGGCTGTGGCGCTCGAAGACTTACCTGCCTATATTGCAGAATTTCGGGCTTTGATGGCTGAATTTGGGCAACAAGCCGTTTATTATGCCCATGCCGGCGCGGGGGAGTTACACCTGCGGCCGACCGTAAACTTGAAAACCAGGGAAGGTGTACAACAATTGCGGGAGATCGCGACAGCTTCGGCTAAGTTGGTCAAAAAATACCAGGGGTCGCTGAGCGGCGAACACGGCGACGGGCGGGTGCGAGGCGAATTTATCCCCCTGATGATTGGCGACGACAACTACGCTTTGCTGCAACGCATCAAACAAACCTGGGATCCGAAAAACCTGCTCAACCCGGGCAAAATCGTGAATGCGCCGCCCATGGATGAATCCCTGCGCTATTTGCAGGACGTTCCTGCGCCGAAAATTGACACCATTTTTGACTTTTCCGAATCGGGCGGCATCTTAAAAATGGCTGAGAAGTGCAGCGGGTCGGGGGATTGCCGCAAATTGGCCCATGTCAGCGGCGGGGTTATGTGCCCATCCTACATGGCTACCCGAAATGAAAAAGATACCACCCGCGCACGAGCCAACACCCTGCGCGAGTTTTTGACCCGCAGCGAAAACGGCGAAAACCGGTTTGCGCACGAAGCGTTGCACGAAGTGATGGACCTTTGTCTGTCCTGCAAGGGTTGTACCTCGGAATGCCCGTCCAATGTGGACATGTCTACTTTAAAAGCCGAATTTTTACATCAATATTACCAATCAAAAGGCGTGCCGATACGTGCCCGGGTATTTGGCAATATTGGCCGCATCAATGCCTTAGCGTCACGGATTCCGGCACTTTCCAATTTTGTGCTGGGCAATGCAATAACCGGGGGTATTCTCAAGCGCTTGCTGGGCATAGCGCCGCAACGCTCCCTGCCTCCGGTGCAAAGATCCCTGCGCTCGTGGTATCGGAAAAAGTTTGGAAAGATTGTTGGTGGAAACGCGAACGCCGGCTCGCCTAAAGGCGTGCTTTATTTCTTTTGTGATGAATTCACCAACTACAACGATACTGTTGTCGGTGTAAAAGCCATTGAATTATTGATGCGCTTAGGGTATGACGTGCGGATGCCGGAACACCCGCCCAGCGGTCGGGCACAATTGTCAAAAGGTTTGTTGAAAGAAGCGCAGGCCCTGGCGCAGCAAAACGTGACAATTTTTAAAACCCTTATTTCTGAAGACACGCCACTCATCGGCATAGAGCCGTCAGCCATCCTTAGCTTCCGCGACGAATACCCCAAATTAGTGGCACCCGAAGACCGGGAAGCTGCAAAAGCATTGGGCAAAAACGCCTTGCTTTTTGAAGAATTCATTTTGCGTGAAGCTGAAAAAGGGAACATCAGCGCTGATCAGTTTACTAGCGAAACGCGCCTCATCCACCTGCACGGGCATTGCCACCAAAAGGCGCTGGCCGATGTACGCGCTTCTGCCTGGGCGTTGGCACTGCCCCGCAATTACCAGGTAGAAATCATCCCCTCCGGGTGCTGCGGCATGGCCGGGTCTTTCGGCTATGAAGCAGAACACTACCAGGTGAGTATGCAGATTGGCAGTTTGGTGTTGTTTCCCGCCATCCAAAAATTAGTGGCGGAAGTCACCATTGCCGCGCCTGGCACGAGCTGCCGGCACCAGATTTCAGACGGCACTGGCCGGCAGGCGTTGCACCCTGCTGAAGTGCTATGGGAGGCGTTGATGTAGACGTATTCCCGTGTAGCCCATTAAATTAGCCAGGGAAAACGACAAAAGTGCCCATCTAATAATGTCATGCAGCGAACAATTTTGAAGGTAATTCATGACACTCAATCGGATTAATCTTTTGATTTACAAAAGTTTAAGTTTTTTTTGTTTTATAAAAACATTATAAATAAGCATGGGTAGTTATAATCTACCCCTCAAAAAACATAAATTATCATTAATCTTGTGCTTTTAAAATCAAGGATAAAGAACAGTGTACCTGCCTAATGAATCGTATAGCCTGATTGCGCTTGTTTTGATTCCATGATTTTCCAGGATTTAATTTTTGTCTCAGTTTTCAAAACAATCTCATATCTCACCGCTTAAATTTATCATTATGCGTAAAGTACTTCTACTTGTTGTTGGTCTTCTTCCTGTATTTGCCTGGGGGCAGGCCCAGCGTACGGTGCTCATTGAGCATTTTACGAATGCTTCCTGTGGCCCATGTGCAGCACAAAACCCTGATTTTCATGCCTTGTTGAGCGACAATACCACCAATGTTGTTGCCATTAAATACCAGGCACCATTTCCGGGATATGACCCGATGAATGAGGCTAATCCGACTCAGGTTGATACCCGGAGCACCTATTACAACCTTAGTGGCGTACCTACTGCCTGGATTGACGGCGTTCTGCCGGGCGACATCTATGGCGGCGGCATTGGCGATTGGGACGTTGCCGGCGGCGGCTACGAAGGCGGCCCTTACGGCTACAACCAAGCTGTTTTGGCCTATGCAGCCGGTTTGTCTACTCCAATTACCATTGATCTGACGCACAGCCTTAATGCTACGCTTGACGAAATCACCATTACAGCCGTGGTTACCAATTTAGACACGGTGGCTTTCACCGTGGCAGCAGGACGTTTCCATGTTGTGCTTGTTGAAAAAGAAGTTAAGTACTTTGAGGCCCCGGGCAGCAACGGCGAAACTATTTTTCACAATGTGATGCGTCGCATGTATCCTGGCGATACGGGATCTGCACTGAACACGATCGCTGCAGGCGAAAGCGTTACGTTTACCTTTACGGAACCCCTTCCAACGTATATTGCCGACAAACGTGAAATCGGCGTTATCGCTTTTTATCAGGATAATGCCACTCAGTCTGTTTACCAGGCAGCTTACAGCCAACCACAACCCATTGCCAATGCATTGGATGCGTCCTTCGGTGGCAACCTCACGGTAGACCCTGTAGGTCTTTGCGGTGCCACGATTGTACCGGTTGCTTCCATCACAAACAATGGCGAAGCAGAAATCACCAGCCTTGAAATTGGACTCGCGGTTAACGGAACACCCGTAGCAATCGAAAGCTGGACCGGTACATTGGCTGCTGGCGCTTCAGAAACAATCACTTTTGACGAATTTGCATTGAGCGGCACTTCGAGTGTCACTTTTGTGATTCTAAATGTTAATGGAGAAGAAACGGATCTTAACCAATTGAACAACGTATCCCCATCTGAAAATTATTCTGCAATTTCGGACGAAGTGTACGGCACCGATTTGAATGAAGACAATGAGGATTATGACGGCACATACCCAACGATCGCGGTCATCGAAGAGCCGATCCCCGATGGCGAATTTGGCTCCGGTACATTCCAGTCACTGAGGAGAAACCAACTGACCGGCTCTGCCGGCGACCCGGTTGGTGGCTATGGTCTGAGTGAACGTTCGCTTTTTGTCAATTTCTACCAGTGGAACCCGGCGGGTGCTGTTAATGATTTTGGAACCATGACGTATCCGAAATTAGATTTCAGCAATACAACCAATGGCTACCTGAAGTTTGACCGTTCGCATGCCCGCTATCAGGGCTCCAGTGACCGCCTTCAAATTTTGGCATCTCCTGATTGCGGTGCCACCTGGACTATTGTTTACAACAAAGCCGCCGCCGCATTGGCTACCCGCCCGGATCAGGATGCTTTCTTCCTTCCACCTACAAACGGTTGGGTGACCGACTCGGTCAGCCTCAGCGCTTTCGACGGCACGCCTGAATTGAACATTCAGTTCAAAGCGCTTTCCAACTGGGGCAACAACCTGTACATTGACAACATCAACGTATCGGGTCTCATTGTCGGCACGCAGGATCTGGAAGATTTGCTGGCTGGTAAAGTTGCCGTTTTCCCAAACCCGGCAAGCACGGTTGTAAACATCGAATTTGAATTGGTAGCTGCTACTGCAGTAACGATTGAAATTTTGAACGTGAACGGCCAGTTGGTTGAAACGCTTGACCAAAACCGCGATTACACGGCAGGTCAGTACATTCGCACTTGGAACCCGGAAAATGCCGGTGTTTACATGGCACGTATCCGCACGGCACTGGGTGAGTCTACTCAGCGCATCGTTGTGGGCCGCTAATCGTTAGATTATAACGAGAACCTATACAAAATGGGTCGCCACTCAAGTTGTTGGCGGCCCATTTTGTTGTTTTGGAAGTCCGCTTACCGACCAGATTGCAAATTTCTCACAGACATAACGTGCGCTTGCTTATTTTTGCAGCGCAAAATTGTTTTCAACTCATTTATAATCAGTCATAATTTCAGAATATGAAAAAATGCTTACTCCTGTTTGGCTTGTTTTTTTCGGCACAGAGCTTTTTTGCCCAAAGCTCAACAATGGTTATTAACCCTAACCCGGTCGTAACGAATGGTATTGCTGCATCCGATTTCGAAGGGGTTGGCCATGCGGAAGCGATCAATAATAGCAATAATACGCTTCAGGTGCGCTGGACTCGTAAAGTTATCAGCATCACAGAAGGCTGGCAAAGCGCCATTTGCGATAAAAACCAGTGCTTTTTCCCTTCAGTCAGTTCCCAGCCATTTGAGTTTTTGCCCAACGAGGCAGCTCGTTTAGACGTCCACGTTTATCCCAATGATTTTGTGGGTGCTGCGGTCATTGAGGTGACCTTAGTCAATACGCAAGATACGACACAGTCTGTCACCGGGGTTTACTTTTTTAACCAGGTGCCGAACGGAACGGTGGATGCCAGTTTCCAGGCGGTAAAAGTATACCCCAACCCGACTCAGGGTCTTTTTACGATCTCGGACGCAGATCAGGTGGAGCGGGTTGACATCTTCGATCTGGCTGGCCGCACGGTAAAACAATTCCAATACGGCGGGGGGCAGTGGTATTCCATCAGCGATTTACCGCAAGGATCTTATATCGTGCGATTGCTGGGAGGAACCGGCCAAACACTTGTCACCCGGTTGATGAACAAAGAATAGGGGAAATTTCAATATTCCCCTCCTGCGCCGCCGCCGCCAAAATCGCCTCCGCCGAAAGTTTCTTTTGGCGCTTCCGGCTTACCCGTTGGCGCTGCGATGAATTGTTGGATGAGCTGCGCTTCGATTTCCTGAAGCAATTCCGCTTCTGCACCCGATTCATAGGTAAAGGCGCCCGGATTTTTGCGCAGGTAATTGATTAAAAAATAAGCGGCTACAAAAACAACAGCTCCAATGATTGTGCAGACCCAGGCCAAAGGCATAACGTGGTGATAGTGCCGGAAAGTAAATACCGATACGGCTACCGCAAGGATGCCAATGTCTAAAAGCAGGCGGTCTTTCAGGCGGAGACCCAGCGCGAGGTATAACACCGGCACGCCAAAAGTAAAGCTCCAAAAAAACCAGCCAATGGGCGGTTGGGGCAGATTAAACTGATCTGCCCCAACCTGCTGCACCACAAAATAATTGCCACTGGCGTAAAAAGTGGGCAGGCACAGCAACTCCACGATCACAAAAATCCCCTGCCAATGCCGCCATGCCACGCGTTGTTGGGCTTTCCGCACCCACCACCATACTGTTGCTGAAAACGCCATGCCTGAAAAAGGAAGGAGGTACAGCGCCAGCTTGGGAATTTCGTTCACCGTCAGCAAAATAATAAGGAGGGTACATCCAAAGGCCGCTGCCGCCATTAGCCGGTCGAGGTAGCGGATGCTGCCGGCAACCAAAAAAGGCAAGGCCACCCAACAATAAACCACCGGCTCGGCCCAGGACGGGAAAGAAGCATATATACTCCCGAGGAAGGTTGAAGTCGCTACATAGAGCAGCATATCGTCGAGGCCGCTTCCGTAATGGTGCAGCGAACGGATGATCCACAATTCCAGCAGGACAATCCAAATCACGGCCCAAAAAAGGCCAAATGCGGTAAGCCCCGCCTCAGAATCAAGCATCCCGGTTAAGGCAAAAAGCCCCATCACCGCATACATCAGAATCAGACAAAAAATGCCCAAACCAATGCGGATGAAAAGGTTTGGCGAATAAAAAGGCGCAGGTTTTTGTTCCTGCAACGCCACCAATTGTTCATTGGAAAGCAAGCCGTTTTTATGCCAGCTGTGGGCAGTAGTTCTAATGAGGAGGGCATCTAACCATTCGCGGTTGTAAGCAATCATGGCGCGACTTTTTTGATGAAACGTTTGTAGTTCGTCAGGAAGAGAATGACCCCGATGCAGGAAAAGAAAAAATAAAATAAGTAGAACTCAGTCTCAAATCCTTGCATGTTGTTGAGGATCAAATACGTAACACCGATGTACCCGTACAAGACCGCCACGGTCAGAAAATAAAACGAACCGCGGGTGCGCGCGTACCAAAGGAAAAAGCCGACAGTTATGCACAACAGCGGGAAATAAATCAGGGATAAATCCAGCGCGATCATGCCGGCAAGGCACGCGATCATACCGATGTGAACGCCAAAATTGAGATAGGTCAGGGAAAAATGCTTTTTGATGTCCAAACGTTCGCCCAGGAAAGTCACCAGACACATAAAAGCGCCAAAAGCGATGCCCGTGTTCGTGATGGTATGGCTGTTGAAATCATTTTTTGTCAGCAAATCCTGAGGCGTCAGGGTTATCCCTACCCAGGACGCCATCGCTGTGATGCCCAGGGAAAGTACGCCTCGGTTGTCGAAAACATAAGCCAGCCACAAAAACAGCACCATTGGGATGAAGGTAACCAGGCCATAGCGCTCGCCAAAAAGCTGATACTGGAATTGCAGATATCCTTCCATGACTAAGAACATCAAACAACCCAACAGCAGAATATAATCGAAATAGGGCGTCGCGCTTTCCACAGGACCGGTTGAAAAAGGCTTCCGGTGCCTGAAAGCATACCCAAAACACGCTGCGCTGATGACGCCGATGAAAGCGATGATGGCCATGTGGCCGATGTGGTCAATATTGTCGTAAATGAGGTAACCCAATCCGGCGTTGAGCAGCAAAACGCCGAAGTAGAGCAGGGTTTTCAGCTCCCAATGCAACGAAAATGCCTTTTGTGCTTCAAACCGCCGGATCTTTTCGGCGGCTTCGGGCTCAAGCGAGGCTTGTTGCAACAAATGTTCCAGCATACGTTTTTCGTTTTTCTGCTTCAAATGTAGTGCAATAACTTGATTCAACGATGGGGAGTATTTCAAGATCAGATAGTTCTTATCTTTGACAGGTGTCTTATACAAATCACCTAAGTCCTTACGGTCATGAATAAAACCTTTTCCTTTTCTTTTTCCCTTTGTCTGGCTTGTTTTTTGTCGGCCTGCGCGCCAAAAGAAACTACAAAACCCGCAGTACAGTACAGCATTGAGCAGTTTTACAAAAACGAAAACATTGGCGGAGGCGCTTTTTCACCCGATGGCACCAAGTTGCTTTTCCACAGCAACAAATCGGGCATCTACAACCTCTACGAAGTGGCTGTGGTTTCCGGCGAACAGCGTCAGGTGACTACGTCCGACAAAGAATCTTTTTTTTCTGTGGGATACGTTCCTGGCACAACCGACATGGTGTATGCTGCCGATCAGGGCGGCAACGAAATCAACCACCTCTACCTGCTTTCCTCCGATGGAACGACCCGGGATTTGACGCCCGGCAAAGAAGAAGTGGCCAATTTTATGGGCTGGAGTAAAGACAAAACGCACTTGTTTTATGGTTCTAACATGCGCAATCCCCAGTTTTTTGATTTGTATAAAATGAAAATCGGGGAATGGCAACCCATGCTGGTTTACCAAAACAACGACGGGTTGGATGTTGCCGCCATCAACAAAGACGGACAACTGCTGGCCCTGACCAAGACCATCACGACCACCGAAAATCAGATGTTCCTCTACACCGTGGCCACCAAAGCAATGAAGGAAATTTCCGACCCTGCCGACCCTGGAAGTTACGCGCCTAACGGGTTCAGCCTTGACGGCAAATCGCTCGACTACACCACGGATGTGGATAAGGAGTTTGCCTATTTAGTGCGGTACGACCTCGCTACAGGTACGCGCAAAACCCTGTTTGAAACCAATTGGGATGTGATGTACGCTTACGACAGCGAAAATGAAAAATACCGCGTCATTGCGGTAAATGAAGACGGCAAAAACAGCCTCACAGTGCTGGAAAATGCAACCGGCAAAAAAGTAGATTTTCCGGCCATCCCGGACGGCGACATCGCAGCAGTAGAGATTTCGCAAGATGAAACGAAGATGCGCCTTTCTGTGGGATCGTCCAGCTCGCCAAACAACCTCTATCTCTACAATTTTGCAGACGGCAGCCAGAAAAAGCTCACCAATGCGCTCAATCCGGAAATTGCGCCCGAAGAGCTGGTTACGGGCGAAGTGGTGCGTTTCAAATCCTTTGACGGACTGGAAGTCCCAGCCATTTATTACAAACCTAAAGGTGCCACAGCGGGTCAGAAAGTCCCGGCGTTGGTGTGGGTACACGGTGGCCCCGGCGGACAATCCCGGCTGGGTTATTTCGCACTCGTTCAATACCTCGTAAACCACGGCTATGCAATTCTGGCGGTCAACAACCGGGGCAGCAGCGGCTACGGCAAGTCTTTCTTTAAAATGGACGACCAAAACCACGGCGACAAAGACTTGAAAGACTGCATCTGGGGCAAAAAATGGTTGCAGGAGCAAAACTACATTGATGCAGAAAAAATCGGCATCATCGGCGGCTCTTACGGTGGCTACATGACGATGGCAGCCCTGACCTTCGCCCCCGACGAATTCGAGGTGGGCGTCAATATTTTCGGGGTCACCAACTGGCTGCGCACCCTAAAATCCATTCCACCCTACTGGGAATCTTTCCGCGATGCCCTTTACACGGAAATGGGCGACCCTTACAGCGCAGATTCGGTTCGGTTGCACCAGATTTCGCCGCTTTTCCACGCCAGGCAAGTAAAAAAACCGCTCATGGTGCTCCAGGGTGCCAACGATCCCCGCGTGTTGCAGGTGGAATCGGATGAAATCGTGGAAGCTGTGAAAAAGAATGGCGTCACCGTAGACTATGTTATTTTCCCCGACGAAGGCCATGGCTTTGTGAAAAAAGAAAACGAAATTCTCGGCTACAGCAAAATCCTGACTTTTTTGGATACGCATTTGAAAAATGCGAAGAAGGAGATGAAAGATTAAGCGGCCTTGAGGTGGTTGGTACCGCTGAACTCCGATTCAGCGGTACGACAACTCAAAAACCTCCCCCTTCACTAACCTCACCTGCCCGCCCGAAGCCACCAGTCGAATCTTGTTGTAATCCTCATTCGGGAAAAAGACCTCCGTCATGGCCGTAGCGCCGTTATCGGCGAACAATTCAGCGGAGGCGCGGTCGAAGAAAAGGTGGAGTTTGATCGGCCCATGATCAGAAATGCGCGGGGCGGTGTGGACGCTTTTGGCGAAAGCCTCAGAAAAAGCCGTTTTGCCCGAGCGGGTGCGATCGCTGAAGAATTGTCGTTTTGCAGCCTCGTAGCCGATGCGGTAGACTTCGCCTTTGCTGTTGCTCCCTTCGATGGCAAACGTGGCCCCCGGCGTTGGTTCGATCTCAAGAATCAGCTCTAATTGTTTAGGCGAAAGGCCAGGTAATTCTAAAGCGCCGTCTATCGTTTGGGCGGCGAGGGTGGTCTTTTTGCCGCGCAGGGTTTCCAATTCTTTCACCGGTTCGCTGAACAGGCGCAAGCCCGCAGGTGTTTTACGCAGGGTCAGCGTACGCGGGAGGGTCATGGCGCTACGCCAGGTTTCGGTGGGCACGACCTGGGCGTAATCCCAGTTGCTCATCCAGCCCATAAAAAGGCGGCGGCCATCCGCAGCGGGCACATCCGACCAGGTGACCCCTGCATAGTTGTCGCGGCCATAATCGAGCCAGACCGCTCGCCCACTGCCTTCCGGGGCAATGGAAGCCAGGAAATCGGGGTCAGGAACAAACTGTTTGCCGTCGAAATTTCCCACAAAATACTGCGTGCCGCTGCCGCCGTTCGGGCCGCCTGGATTCAGGCTTTTCAGCAAAATCCAGCGTTGCTTCTGCGTGCCTTCGATGGCGATGGGGAAGAGGTCGGGGCATTCCCAAACCCCGCCGTGCGCGCCCCAGGTTTTGCCAAAATCGCTCAGGTGCGCCCAGCTTTTCAGATCGGGCGACCCCCAAAACTGGGTATGATCGCCTACCGCCAGCGCCATCAGCCATTGTTTGCTGCCGGCGTCCCAGACCACTTTCGGGTCGCGGAAATCGCGGAAGCTTGGATGGGAGTTGGGCATAACCGGGTTGCCAGGGTATTTTGTCCAGATACGGCCTTTGTCGTTGCTGTACGCGATGCTTTGGTATTGCCAGGGCAACTTGCTTTGTTTTTCGGCGGGCATATTGTGGTGCGTAAAAATCGCCACCAAGGGCGGTTGTCCGTTTTGGCCAAAGCCGCTCGTGTTGTTCCAATCCACCACTGCGCTGCCCGAAAAAATCAGACCCAGCGAATCCGGGTAGAGCGCAATCGGAAGGTGCTCCCAGCGCACCAAATCTTTGCTTACGGCGTGCCCCCAGTGCATGGGGCCCCATACGGTGCTGTCGGGGTAGTATTGGTAAAAAAGGTGATATTCGCCCTCGTAGTAGACCATGCCGTTCGGGTCGTTCATCCACTTTTCCTGCGGCGAAAAATGGAAAGCCGGGCGGTGGGGTTCGGTGGAAGGTAGCCTTGGTTGTGGCGGATTGCAATACCAGAAACTCAACAATATCAATACTAAGAAGGAGAAACGAATAAATATCATGGCTGGTTCTTGTTTTATTGGTTTTGACGCCGAACGGCGTTCAGTGGTAAAGCATCACCTCGTCAGCCGCCGTTCCAATTCCTCCAGCGACACCCCTTTCGTTTCAGGCATAATCCGCCACACGAAAAGGAGTTGGAACACCATCATCACGGCGAAAAAGGCAAAAACCGGCCCGCCGCCAAAATGGCTGGCTACGATGGGAAAGGTTGCTGAAATGATCGCTGCCAGTACCCAATGGATGGAACAACCGAACGATTGGCCATAAGCGCGCACCTCGTTGGGAAAAACTTCGGCGATGAAAACCCAAATGACCGCGCCCTGTCCCACAGCGTGCGAAGCGATGAATACAAACAACCACAACGGCACCATGATACCGCTGAAAGATTCCGTAAAAAAAGCGAAAGCCACGGCGGCTAAGGAAACAATATAGCCGATGCTGCCGATATACATCAGAAAACGCCGCCCCATCTTGTCAATCAGCGCCAGGCCCAGCATGGTAAAAACAAGGTTGACCACCCCGATGCCTGCGGAAGAGAGCAGTGCCGCGTCGTGGCCCATACCCGTCATTTTGAAAATGCGCGGGGCGTAGTAAATCACGGCGTTGATGCCTGAAACCTGGTTGAAAAAAGCGATCAGGAAAGCCAGCAGGATCGGGAATTTAAATTTACCGGAAATGAAGGTGCTCCAGTGAGAAGCGCTGCCGGGTTCTTTAACGTGGATGGACGCAACTGCCTCGTCTGCGGAGGCCGGATCGGCAATTCGCAGGATGCGGCGAGCTTCTTCCACCTGCCCTTTATTGGTGATGAGCCAGCGCGGGCTTTCCGGCACAAAGAGGATCATGATCGTATACAAAACGGCCGGAAAAACCTCCATGCCCAGCATCCAGCGCCAGCCTTCGCCTTCGCCGCTGCCGATGAGGTAATTGGAGAAATAAGCCATCAAAATGCCCAGCACCAGATTGAACTGGAACATGGCCGTGAGCCGGCCGCGTTTTGCTGCGGGCGCGATTTCGGAGATGTACATCGGTGCAGCGACAGAGGAAGCGCCAACACCCAATCCGCCGATGAACCGGAAAAACATAAGCCACCAGACATCCGGTGCCAGCGCAGAGCCTGCGGCGGAAACCAAGTACAGGATAGCAATCCAGAACAGCGTTTTTTTGCGCCCGATGCGATCCGTTGGAATGCCGCCGAACAAGGCGCCGATTACCGTGCCATACAACGCCATGGCAACCATTTGCCCCAGCACCAGGTCGCTCAAGCCCCATTGTTGCTGGATGGCCTGTTCTCCGCCGGAAATTACGGCGGTATCAAATCCGAACAGGAAGCCTCCCAAGGAAACCGTAAAAGACCATAGTAAAAGTTGGTATCGTTTCATTTTTCAAAATTAAGCAGTAAATTTAGTAGAAAAAACCGCAATTTATTTCTGCCCGTTTTGCTTTGTGTGAAATTTACGGGAAGTTTTTTAAAGCGCTGATCTTAACCCAAACAAAAACGCATAAGCAAACAGGCCGGCAACCATTTACCCTTCAAAATTGTACAAAACAGTATGCTGGGGCACCCCTCCCGCATAGGCCCAAAATATTCAGCTTTTTTCTTTCTATTTCATGTTGTTCGAGGTACTTTTGTAATTAAACAAAAGCTCAAGACCGTGATCAAAGCAGTAATAGTAGAAGATGAGATTAATGGCGTAAACAACCTCAAAAATCAACTCGCAAAACACTGCGAAGAAGTTGAGGTGATTGGCGTCGCCCATAATGTAGAAGCTGGCCTGGATTTGCTGAGCGATCCGACCATCAAACCTGATGTCGCTTTTTTAGATATTAACCTGCCGGACGGACTGGTTTTTCAAATGCTGAATGAACTCAGACCCATCAACTTTGAGATTATTTTCGTCACTTCGTACAACGAATATGCGATGAAAGCCTGCGAGTATAGCTCGATTGGCTACGTCACCAAACCCATTGATCCGGATCAGCTAAAAGAAGCGGTTTCGCGCATCCGGCCTCGTCGCGACAATATGATTGAAAAGCGCTTAGATGTTTTCGGCAATGTCTACAACAACCCGAATGCTTTCAGCAAAATGAGTATTTCTGCCTTGGACGGCGTTTATTTCGTCAACATCAAAGAAATTATCCGGCTGGAAGCGGAAGATAATTACACCCATATTTTTCTTCAAAATGGCGAGCGCATCACGGCTTCCAAGACCATTAAGTCGTATGAAGATATGCTGGCGCCTTTCAGTTTCTACCGGGTTCACAAGCGCCACGTCATCAACCTGAATTTTATGAGAAAATTCGTAAAAGGCGATGGCGGCTACCTGATTATGGATGACGGAATCAAAATTGAAGTGTCGCGCAGGCGGCGTCCAATTTTTATGGAGCAGATGAAACGGCTGCTGGAAGGTGTCTGATCAGGCTCAATCCCTTACCTGATCTACATTTGCGGAATAAAAAAATATGTGCCGGCAGTGTTAAAGTGTGTGGAGGCGCAAACATTATTGCCTACCTTTACCTTCGAATTCATACATTCCAACACCCTTTTAATTTAGTCAAAAACTAGGCAGTTATGGGAAAACCACCTAAGAAGTCTTTGGAAGATCTGAAAAAAGATGCCTCCAAAAAGGACATTAAACCGATCGAAAAAAAGGACATGAAGGATGTCAAAGGTGGCAAAGACGCTTCCAAAAAGAATCGCTGGAACAACGGCTGTGGTGGAATTGTGCCACAATAACAGGTCAATGTTGCCTGCCACCGCCATTCTGAATATCCTTTACGATTCCCTTCCAGTATTTTATTAATTCCCAGACATCAAATCCCAGTATTACTTTTTGCAAATGCCTCATGGCTGATTTGCTACAGGCTGCTTATTACCCAAAATGCTGCCATCCTTGCGCCTGAATGTCATGCAACTTACCGCCTTTGCTGTGTAGTTTGATGCCGTCGCCAGCCGGGACGATTTCCCCCATGATGTAGATATCGGGCAGGTATTTGACTTTTTCGATGTCTTTCGGGTCAATGGTAAACAACAGTTCGTAGTCCTCTCCGCCATTGAGCGCGCAGGTTACGGGGTCAAGGTTGAATTGCACTGCTGTAAGTTGCGTTTCCGGGTGGATTGGAATGCCACTCTCTTCCACAAAAGCCCCCACGCCCGATTGTTTACAGAGGTGAAATAACTCCGAAGCGACCCCGTCTGAAACGTCTATCATGGCCGTCGGCACAAGTTGATTTTGAGCAAACATTTCGATCATATCCTTGCGCGCTTCGGGTTTCAGTTGCCGGCCAATGAGGTGGCGCTTGTCTTCCAGATCGGGCTGCACACCGGGGTCAGACAGGAAAATTTGTTTTTCCCGTTCCAGGATTTGCAAACCCAGATAAGCTGCACCCACGTCGCCGGTGATGCAGATCAAATCGCCCACACGGGCCGTGTTTCGATACGCCAATTTGCCGGGTTCCACCTGCCCGATCGCCGTGATGCTCAGGCACAACCCTTTGAGAGAAGACGTGGTATCTCCGCCGACGAGGTCTACGCCGTAGCGTTCACAGGCGGCGTGAATGCCTTGGTACAGTTCGTCCAGCGCCTCTACCGAATAGCGATTGGATAACGCGATGGATACCGTAATTTGTTTCGGCGTCGCATTCATCGCGTAGATATCGGAAAGGTTCACAGTGACTGCTTTGTAGCCAAGGTGTTTCAAAGGCATGTAGTGCATGTCGAAGTGAATGCCCTCCATCAACATGTCCGTTGAAATCACGGTGAGCAGGTTGCCGTTGTCAATAACGGCTGCGTCGTCGCCAACACCCCGGATGGAAGAGGCGTTTTTCAGGGAAAAATTTTTGGTCAGGTGGTCAATCAGTCCGAATTCTCCGAGTTCGTTGACGTCGGTGCGTTTAGTATTTTCTGACATATCGTGTGGATCTGCTGATTATTATTTGCCGCATAAAGCCCAATAGAAACGTTCACAACTCGTCCCGCCGTGGCAGAACAAGTTGTGAAAGTTTCTATATACCGATGTGGTGAAAATTATCTGTGCAATAAAATTCTACTTCAAAAACTGCTCCGTTCCGGAATAGTCTTCGCCATTCTTTTTGGCAATTTCAATGGCAGCCAATGCGGCTTTTTTGGATTTTTTCTTGTCGCCAATTTTATAATACAAAGCAGCCAGTGTATCGCTGTTAAAGTATTGAGCGTCTAATTTTATGGAAGCTTTCGCCCAGCCGACGGCTTTTTTCAACATGGCTTTATCCGTAACCGACTCATAAAATGCCCAGGCAACATTGTTCAACTGCATCATATCTTTAGAAGGATACTTGTCGAAAAAAGCCACCGCTGATTGGGCAAAATTGTTCATATCGCCGGTCATCTGGTAATAATTCATGCGGAAGCGCGCAGACATTTCACCCGCCATTTCCGGGTAGACTTTCGCGTAAAGCGCATCCGCTACTTTCAGGTCAGGCTGGTCGCCTTCCAACACTTTTTGAGCAATGAGTTGCTCCACTTTCCCCATCACCACTTCTTTCCCGAAGGTTTGTTCGAATGCCGCCTTGTTCTTGATCAGGTGATCAAAAAGCTTAGAATCCGCGCTTTCGACGTATTGGAAAATAAACTGCAAATTCTCCTGCGTATTCCAGTCGGACTGTGTTGCAAGATAAGCATCGGCAGCGTCTCCAACGCCGCTATCCATCGCGTCAGACAGCGATTGCGTATAGGTTTGTAAAAAATCCGGATCGCGGTCGCCCGAAGCGAAACGAGCCTTCATCCCGGAAATCCGGCTGGAAGGATCTTTCGCTTTTTTACCCAGTTCAACAAATGCCGAAGCTTCGTGATAACCCACCGCACGGTGGACAATAGCACCGTCTCCATCAATAAAAAGCAGGGTCGGATAAGCGCGTACTGCGTATTTTGAGGCCAGGTCAATGCCCTCGCCCTTTTCCATATCCATTTTCACGTTGATGAAGTTGGCGTTATAATAATCGCCTACTTCCTTGTCGGTAAATACGTTTTTCGACATCATTTTGCAGGGGCCGCACCAGGTGGTATAGGCGTCCATAAAGATGATTTGGTCGGTAGCTTTGGCTTTTGCCAGGAGCTCACTCCAGGCGCGCTCCGTAAATTTCATGCCGCCCTGTTGCGCCATCAGCGCAGCAACGGCAAGGATTTGGAATGCAAGAACGAGTGCAATTCTCATGTGTTAGAGCTTGAGTTGAAAAGTGAAATAATTCTTAACGGTAGTAGGGTATTATCCCTCCGCTTTCAATCGTTCGATAAAGGTTTGGACCATTTTAGAGGCGCCAACGCCTTTGGCCTGGGCCAGTTCCAGCGATTTTTCAGCCGCTTTGATTGCTTCCTCTTTTTTGCCGTTTTTGGCTAAGATATTGGCGTAGGTAAAGTAGTGCTCGTAGTTGCCTGCGCTGGCTTCCGCAGCCTGTTTGGCATAAGTTTCTGCCTGCTTCATCGCTTTTTCATCACTGTGGAAATTATTGGCGATGGTAAGTGCAACTTTTGCGAGTTCGTCCGGCTGGTTGCCAGGTGCCTGTCCGGTGTAAGTTTTAACGGCAGCGAGGTACTCTTTAACTTCACCGGCCTGTAGGCTGTAGTCCATTTCCGCTTTTGCGGAAAACGCGGCTCCTTTTTCGGCGTAGTTTTTCTTCATTTTACCGATGGCTTCTGCCAGCAAATCGCGGTTGCGGAATTCAATGGCTTTCAGCACCGTTGCTTCACAAGCCTGGAGAATGCGGGTTTTTACAGCTGCTTCGGAGTTGAGTTTTGCAATTTTTGCCCGGTGCTCAATCAGCAGGTCAAAGACCTTTGAGTCGGCCACTACGGCTGCTTCCAGAATAAAATTCAGGTTTTGCGGCGTAGTCAGGTCTTTTTGTCCGCGGAGGTATTCGTTGGAGATTTGAAGACTTGGCTTGCCGGCTTTGTTCAGTGCCTGCACATACTTCAGCACGAGTTCCGGGTCGCGGTTGCCTTTTTCGTATTCAGCAGCGTATTGGCCGCTGCGATCGGCGTTGGCCATCACTTTTTTCCCCAGTTCCAGGAAGCCGTTCACATCTTTTGCGCCGCGCACCTGTTGTACGACTTTGCCTTCGGCGTCAATATAGAACAGGGTTGGAAACGCTGCAACGGGGTACGTTTTGCGAAATTCGAGCCCTTCGCCCTTTTCCATATCCAGCTTCAGGTTGATGAAATTGCGGTTGTAGAATGCGCCCACCTTTTCATCGGGAAATACGTTTTGAGCCATCATTTTGCAGGGGCCACACCAAACGGCATAAGCATCCACAAAAATGATCCGGTCTTGTTTTTTGGCTTCCTCAAGCGCTTCCGCCCAGGTGCCGTGGAAAAACTCCATGCCTTGTCCCTGAAGACGGAGCATAGAACCAATCGCAAAAAAAAGTAGCATTGTCAGCCTCATGGCATTGTGATTTTTGTCGGTAAAATTAACGATCAGTTAGCACATTGTATTACAAGTATTTGCAAAGAATGGTTGACTTGACCTGGTTAAAGCTTTTTTGTAGCAATGATGTTTCCGTAATTGTTGCCCATTGTGGTTTTGTTATGGTTGAACCGCGCAATGTTAAACCCGTTTGTTTTGAGGTACTGAGCTAGTTTCAACCCGTTTTTTTCTGCACTTTTTAAATCGTGGAACTCCAATGAAATGGTCTGAATCTGATCCAGGATAACGCGATCTGCACCAAATAAAATATCATACTCGGTGCCTTCGCAGTCCATTTTCAGAAAGTGAACCACTCCGGCGACATTTTTTTCAACGAGCGCGTCTAAAGTCAGAGCCTGCGTAACTTCCCAAACCGCATTTTCCCCGGGGGCAATCAGGGAGTGGTTTTCGCTTTTGCCGGTAAACAGCTTTTTTTCTCCAGGCGTAGCTGCAAGAGCCACATTTATCGCCGAAACCTTATTTTGTAAACCGCTTTTGGCCAAGTTTCGGCAAAGCAGGTCAAAATTCTGCTTTGAAGGTTCTACGGTGATCACCCTTCCTTCCCGGCCTAGGTTGACTGCGGCAAACAGGGTAAAATAACCAAAATGACCGCCAATGTCAATGACCGTTGCATTTTCAAAAAAAGGAAAAAAATCCGCATAAACCCGCTGGACGAAAACCTCTTTAAAAATGCCGATCCCGGCTTCATTTTCAGCATAATCCAAAGACAGACCGTTGGCCTGACAGGTTGTCAAAAACCATTTTTTGTGGCGGGCGGCCCGAATCAGATGATGCAAAGGGGTGCTCATTATTGAGCAGGCTTTTTGGGAAACGATTTGATGAGCTCCTCAAGATCTTTTCCCGAACGGAGGTATTCCATAGACAGGGACACATCGCCCACCAAAGGATGTTTGGGATATTTGTCTAAAAAAGCCTGGTAATAAGCCAATGCCCGCGCTTTATCCGAGAGATTATTTTCACAGGTAAAACCCTGTAAAAACAAGGCGTCGGCAGCGCGTTCGTAACCGGGATATTCTGCATGGACGCGCCCCCACAACCGCACCGCTTCTTCTGGTTTTTGAATGCCGCGCAGCACGTCGGCAGCCTGAAATAAAAAAGCTGGCGAAAGGCTGTCTTTAGGGTATGCGGCAGCAAAAGCTAAGCTTTTTTCAATGAGTGCATTGGCCGAAAGCGTATCCAAACCTGCGTCTTTTTGTCTGCGGAGTTTTTGTTCTAATTGCTGAATGGCTTCAACTCGGGGCTCTCGGGAACTGCATGCCGACAAAAGCAGGCACACGGCAAAAATGCTTATGTTGATGATCCGCATAGGAAATTAAACTTTGATAAGGGTATAAATGGGTTATCCGAAACGCTACTTCTGTATCCTGATCGAAAACAAAGGTATTAAGGTTTCCGGTTAGCAGAAAGTTAAAAAAGGAGATAGTCGTTAAACCAACGATTTCACTCGTGCGTCGAAGGGACAAATTTCAGCGTTCATGGACAAGATCAAGCATTTGTATTGGCGGGCAGGGTTCGGGCTAAGCGCCGGAGAATAGACCGAACGCCGCCGTTGGAGCATACCGAAAGCAATAGATCATTTATTTTTAGAAGCCAAAAAAGCAAAACCGTTGCTTGCAGACCCTGCTCCCGCAATGTCTGAAGGCCAGAACAATAAACCGAAAGAGGCCTTTCTCGAAAAATTAAAGGAAGAACGCCGGATGATCGCCCTGCAAGGCAGCGATTGGCTGTACCGAATGGCTGACCCGGTCTAAAGTGCCTTGCTGGAACGTGTGACGCTTTTCAAGACGGGTTAAACAAAACGGGTCGGGCGGAAGCGACCACGGGGCAGCCAACAACCTGTTTCTTATTGGCGGAAGCCTGAAAAAAGCCGGTTTTTATAATGCAGCGCCCGATTTAAGCCAGCTCGAAGATGGCGATCTGAAGTTTGACACTGACTTTCGTCAAATCTACGCCACCGTGCTCAATCGTTGGCTGGAAGCGGATGCAGGGGCGATTTTGGGGCAGCCGTTTGCGCCTTTATTATTTGTCTAACCCGCTATTTTCTTCTCTCAACTCATTCCCCCTTACTAATAGCTATTGCGTCGCCCCGTCTTCCCCGTCCAAATCTTTGAAAACCTCGTCAATGGGTTCCCAAAGCTCAATTTTGTTGCTTCCCTTCAAGTTTTCCATAAGCCACAAAATCGGGATTCATCATAATTTCTTTGTTGTAAACTAAAGGTTCGCCGCTATAAAAATCCAGAATAGCGCCCCCGGCTTCTTCCACAATGATCTGCGCAGCGCCGGTATCCCATTCACTCGTTTGGCCGATGCGCGGGTAAAGGTGGGCCGCTCCGGAAGCGATTAACAGGAATTTCAGCGCGCTGCCTTTTTGGATAATGACCGGCGCGTTCAACGCGGCAATATAGGCCTGGGTGGCTTCAGTCAGGTGTGAGCGCGAACAGGTTACGTTCAGTCCTGGATCCGTCATCCGAAACGTGGCAGCGTGCAACCGGGTCGTATGGCCATTTCGTTCCAACCAGGCACCATGTTCTTTTGCAGCCCAGTAAAGTTCATTTACGCAGGGGTCAAAAACAACGCCGAGCACCGGGCGGCCTGCTTCGATCAGCGCGATATTGACCGCAAATTCGCCGTTTTTTTTCAAAAACTCTTTGGTGCCGTCTAAAGGATCCACCAGCCAGTAAGTATGATAGTGTTGTCGCTCTTCAAAGGGTATTTGCCGGCTTTCTTCTGCTATGATGGGATACTTTTCGGGCAACAAGGACAGACCGCTGCAAATGATGTCGTTGGCGGCTCGGTCGGCAATGGTGACCGGCGATTGGTCGTCTTTGAGCCCGACCTGCATATCATCTACATTGTGATAAATGCTGAGGATGGCAGCGCCAGCACTTCTCGCTATTTCGGCAACAGCTTTTGCAATTTCTATATGCATCATGCGATCATGGGTTGATTAAATTATTTACCAAGCAGCGTCATGTGATACATCACGATGTCCCGCACGTCATTTTTTATACTTGCCCCTTTTACAGAAAAAGAAGGCAATTCCTGAAACGGGTAGTTCTTAAGGAGTTCGAGGTTGCGCTCGTTGCCTTCAGCCACGAACTTTGGCAGCACAATGCTGTACCGCTTGTCGGTTCGCAGCATTTCGCCCGAAATTTGCCATTGCCCGCCCCGGTCTTCCACTTGTGCGGTTTGGAAATAGCCGCCTTCGCCGCGATTTTTTACCAACCCGATGTCGAGCACCTGTTTCAGGACATCCCCCGGCAATTCAATTTTAACGATGCTTCCTGCAAAAGGAAACGTGCGTAAAACGTCGTACTCTGTGATGTCGCCCAAAAGATTGTCGTCTAAGCGCATAGAGCCGCTGTTGAGTAAATAAGCGTCGGCACCGGGCCATGCCGTTGCGAATGCGGCGGCTGAAAGTTGGCCGTAATTGGTAGGACGAGTACGGATAGCAGCTTCCGTACATTCCAAAGGCGTTTCGGCGCGCATGAGTACGCGCGTAGGGTCATAGCCCATCTGGGTCATGGATTTATTAGCGTAAGCCTGCCACTTTTCAACCACCGCTTTGGTGGCGGCGTCTTCTGCAATGCGATCGTCTATCGTTTTGAGGGAAGAACGCACGGTCGCTACTTTGCTTCCCGGATGGAAAGTAATGCGGTGAATGTAGACGGTTTTGGCATTTGCATCCGCTTTGGTGATCACCGTGCTTTCCACAAAACGGCTCATGTTATTGTGGTCGTGTCCCCCCATAAACAGCAATACGCCGGGCGCTGCTGCCGCCAATTTTTCGTCATCTTCCATATTCAAATGCGTCAGAGCAACTACTGCATCCACCTGTGGGCGCAGTTTATTGAAAGTAGCCTGAAAGGTTTCAAAAACCGGCAGGTAATGCACGAAATCCTGTTTGGCGAAGGGCAACAAGACCCCGATGATGCCGAGCCGAAAGACACCGCCTTTGCCATTTGAAAATTCGCGGATCACGTATTCTGGCACGGGTTGTTCTTTCCCGTCACGGAGCTGTTGAAACGGCGTTTTTTGGCCATTTTTTACTTCCAGGGCATTGCAAGTGGTGTAGCGGAAAGTGCTGGCATCCATGCGTTTTTTGAGCACTAAAGGGTCTTTGTTATCGAATTCGTGGTTGCCGAAGGTGGCATAATCCAGGCCCATTGCATTCAGGGTTTCCACCATCTGCAAGCCTGCGATGCGGTCGCCGTTTTCCATTTTTAAACTGCCAATGAACGAAGGACTCAAAAAGTCGCCCGACAAAATGGCGAAGGTGTTGGGGTTCTCGCGCTCTAGGTCTTTCAGCACGGTTGCTACCCGGGCCAGGCCACCCGCTTTTCCGCCTTCGAGCGGTGCAATTTCGTAGACGTCGTTGAGTTGGAGGATGGTCAGTTCGACAGGCGGCATGGTCTGAACGGCCTGTTGCGGCGTCTGACAGGCGCTGAAGAACAGCACAAATAAAAAAACATAAAAACCGGTAATCCGTTGCATAGTGGTTAAGCTTTATGCGACTAAGGTACAACCCTGCGGGAAGATTCCCCGGTTTTCTTGCTGTAAAAAGGACTTGATGAACATTGAGGGGGCATTTTTGTTAAACTTTTCTTTTTCGTAAATCTCTCAGACCCTAAGCAGGGAGCATTCTTTAATTCTACCGTATTCACAAAATGGATAAAAATCAATTTTTGAAATCAGGATTGCTGGAACAGTATGTGCTTGGCCTTACGACGCCGGAGGAAACCGCAACAGTAGAGCGCTACATGCAAGATTTTTCAGATATTCGGAGCAAAGTTGCTTCCCTGAAAAAAGAGATTGATGAATACACCAAACAATCGCTCCCGAATATTCCACCCCCGGCTTCTCAACGAACGCAGGCTCCCGCCCGCATCCCGGCCTGGGCAGCCTGGGCAGCAGCGGCAATGATTGCTGCCTGCGGTTTTTTTGCCAATGAATGGTACAAAGCCGATAGGCAGGTCCAGGCAAACGAACAGGCTTTGAAAAATTGCCAAACTGAGCGTACCGCTTGCCTGCAAACTGCAGAAATGCTTGCTTTTTTAGAACACGAGGACACGCGTCCGGTGTATCTGGACGGCACCCCCCTCCTGCCCAAAGCAAAAGCATTGGTGTATTGGAATCATACGGCGAAAAGCGCATATTTCAATCCAATCCGCTTGCCACAGGCACCGGAAGGACATCAATATCAGATATGGGCAGACGTGGAAGGCGTCATGATCAATATGGGGCTGATCGAGCCCAAGAGCCTGCACCTTCAGGCTCTGCGCTATATCCCGCAAGCCGAAAGCCTGAATATCACCATTGAACCGACCGGCGGCAGCGAACATCCTACGGTGTCTAATTTGTGTCTTAACGGTGATTTCTTGGCCGCTAATTAGTCTATTCAACCAGCTCCGCCTGAAAACTGAGCAGCTCTTTTTTAAGCACAAAAAAAGTATCCGAAAGGACGAAACGGAAATCATTGATGCAGGTAAACAAGACTTTAAGTGCGTCGTGGTCGTATTTGGTTCTTATGAAATACATCCAGTCTCTTGAAAGATAAGCCGTAAAGTGCTGCCTGATTTCCGGGCTGACGGCTCCTTGATAAACGGCTTCGTTGAGTAATTCATTCACCTGACCTTTAAAGCCTTGTTCTGCTATGTTGAGGCGATCAACGTGATGTTTAATCTCCTCAACCAGATTGTTCTCTTGCGTAAAACGGGTGGCATTCGCCATTTTTACATAATATTCAATTTTTGCAGGGTAATCTGCCATGATTTTATAAAAGGCCATGTATTTACTTGCCAATTCCTCCTCTTTTCCCTGTTTTTTAGCCAAAGCATAAAAGTAGTTGAATACATCGGCGTCATTTTGCTGAATGCGCTCGTTTAGTCCTGCCAATTCCAGCTCCAACCGCTGAACCAGAACATCCCGGTCATTAAGCGTGTATTTAACGCCGTCGTAATCGAAGGATTTTTTTTTGTTTTCGCCTTTAGGGGAGAGCTGGAGCAAGGTATCAAGGTCACTTTGCATAGACAATGCGGTGTGGATATGCTCTACCGCCTCATTGCCAAAAAGCGTTTCCAGCGTTTGGGATGACGGTGAGGTCTTGTGATGTTGTATCAGCGTTTCGAGGTCGAGTTGAACCGGATGTTTATCATCATAATAACCCTTGTAAATTTCATGCAGCGCATTGTTTTGATATTGTCCGGCATAATCTTCCATAAAGCCCCTTTCATCTACGATTGTACCCGCTGCGGAATAAGTGGTTTCAGCATATAACTGCCCGGTTATTTTTTCTTGTACGATAGCTATTTTTTCAAATATTTCTGATGCCGGACGGTGGTCGTAAGCTTCCGGCACCCTGTTTAGCTGCGCTAACTTATCTACCCGATCGGTCGTGCTGGGATGGGAGGCTCATTGGTCTTTAATGACCAGTCTGGATTTGTTATAGCGATTCAAATGGTCAAGCGTAACCTGCGGCAAGTTATTTTCAACAGGCAGGTTGCTTTTCCGGGCGAGGAATTCCATGACGTAGCGCTGTTGGGGATAAATGTTGCTGGCGCGGATGTTTTCTGCGACTTTATTCCCGTAGTAATTCAGCACGATTTGGTAGGAATGATTGGCCAGATCCAATCTCAGCAAAGAAGTGATCAGTGGTTTCGATCCGGCAACGTTTGCGGCTACTTCATCGGCGTGAAATTCCATTTCACGGGATAACCGCATGTAGTTTAAGTTTACAACATCGTAGACTTGTTTGAGAATCCACTGGATGCCTTTGATGAAGACGACGGCAATGTTGACAAAAATGGCAAAATAACCGCTGATGCTGGCCCATTGCTGCGCCATTGAATTATAAGACCTATTTTCATGTAACAGGCTGTAAATGATTTGATTTACATTATACACATAGCTTCCGACTTTCATGGTTCTTTGAGAAAAATGACCGAATTCATGCGCCAGGATGGCTTTGAATTCGCTGACCGATACAGCGTTTATCAAGCCAACACCGATCTGCAAATTTTTTTTAATCGGAAAAAACATGCTCCAGAAGCTGGAATCATAAAATACAGCAGCGTTTACATCTGCGGACAAGTAGACCTTTTTAGGGAAATTGGTCTCAACTTCCTCTACAATTTCCCCGATAAGCTCAAAAAGCCGGGGTTCTTGAGTTCTGGAAATTTCAATAAGATGGGAACGGTCAACCTTGTGTTTTGCAAAAATGAATTTCAACAAAAAAATGATGATCAAAACACCCATACTGATGATGCCCAAGCCCAGCATCACGGTAATAATTGAAGGCCTCAGGGCAATAAACATAATGCCGCCGTAGGTGCAATGGTGAGGCAAACCCCTATAAGAACCAGCAACAGGTAAACGAATACGAACAGTGCAATGGATAAAATCGCGTTGTAGGCCGTTTTTTTGAAGTCATCAGAAATTGCGATGTTGTGTTGTTGCATTTTTGTATTTTTTGGAAGATATAATTAAGAGTTCGAAGGAATGCCATTTCGCCCGCCCAAAAAAAACGCACGTGGGATCGGGCAACAAGTTGATCTTGTTACCCGACCCCACGTGCGTAAGGTATTTCTATTGGTTTTGGCAATGGGTCAAATTTTGTCCGGATACAAATATATAGCATTCTGATCTCAAATGCAAAGCGCCAATTGTATCTGATTAGCCAAGCGCTTATTTCCGGTCTACCACCAGCTTACTCACCGCCACCTGCCCGTTCACCGAGCATTTTACGAGATAAATCCCTGTGGCGAAAGGCGTGTCAATGGCGACCTGGTGCGCGCCGGGGCCTTGTTGTTGCACCGGCAGCGACAACACCCGACGGCCCTGCATGTCCAGCACTTCTATTTGCACAGCAGCGCTTTCCGGCAGGATATAGCCTATTTGTACCGCTTCCGTAGCCGGGTTGGGGGCCAGCGTCAGGTTAAAATTCAACTGCTCGATGTCCGTATCCGAAGTAATGTACCCTCCCGGAGGCGCATTGAGGCGCGTGGTGGTGTACAGGCGGTATTCGCCGGCAACTAAGGGCAGTGCTGTGCCGGTATTGGTCACCTGCAGACTGTCGCCGCTGAAAAATTCATACCACCAGCCAGTGTGCGGGAAAGGAGATTGTACATTGTCGGGCGTCACATTGAAGTTGCCCATCACCGCTACATCCATTTCGGGGTGCAGCAGGTGGATGCGTTTAGTTGGCCCCTGAAGAAAGAGTTGAAAGTTTGTGGTACTGAAAACATCGTAGGTGGTCTTCAGCTCGATGAGCGCGCGTTTTACCTCATAAATGCGCCTACGGTTGGGGCTGTCGAGGTAATCCCAGCGAATGGGTTTGTTGGCCACCCGGCAGCCATCAGCGATCGTTCCGTCCGGGCAATAGTTGATGGGGAATTCGTACCCGAGTTCGCCAAATTGCCACAACATTTTTGGGCCTGGAATGGGATAAAAAAGCGCGCTGGCCAATTCTATCCGCTGGAGGCCCGTGAGGAAATTTCTCACATTATAGCCGCCCGAGCTATTACCGAATTGCAGGTTTTTGTACATCATGCGTTCCTCGTCGTGGCTTTCCATATAGGCCACGAGATTGGGTTGCGTCCAGCCGCGACTGGTGTAGCTTGCGCCAGTGAAGTCCGAATTGTAACCCATCGCTCCTTCGAGGTATTGGTTGTGTACGCCAGCGCCCGACCAGAATAACATCCCGTTCCCATAACTATGCAATTCAATTTCTTCGCTGTTGGCCGCAAAATGCTCCAAAATGACGTAAGCATCTTCATTTGCAGCCCAGACAACGTCAGCGTAGTGCTTCAGAATTGCGATGCGGGAAGCGTCATATTGACCCCAAAGGTCTACATTGCTGCCGCTGTTGACTTGCGTAAAGCCCTTCGAAAGGTCGAAACGGAAACCATCTATCCGAAACTCCTCCAGCCAGTAAGTCATGACCTGGTCTACAAATTTGCGGGTGGCGGCGCTTTCGTGGTTGAAGTCGTATCCAACATTGAAAGGGTGGCGCGCCGTCACATTCAGCCACGGGTTGTCGGGCGTAGGCCGGAAGTTGGCTATGTCCCAATACAATTGCGCCAGCGGGCTTTGGCTGAAAGCATGGTTGTACACCACATCTAAGATAACGGCGATGCCTCGTGCGTGGCAGGCATCCACAAAGCGTTTGAAATCATCGGTGGTACCGTAGTATTTGTCTAATGCCATGTGGTGCGACGGGTTGTATCCCCAACTGAGGTTGCCTTCAAATTCATTCACCGGCATGAGTTCGATGGCAGTGATGCCCAAGCGGTCTAAATAATCCAGCGTATCTATCAGGGTGCCATAATCGTGCCGTTCCAGAAAATCGCGGAGCAGCAATTCATACACCACCAATTTTTCTTTTGGCGGTGCCATAAAATTATTGACCTGCCAATTGTATGCCGGCGCGCCAGGTTGCAGCAACGAGACAATGCCAGTGGTTTTTCCGGTCGGATAAGCGGGTAGATTCGGATAGGTGACTTCCGGAATGAACGGGTCGTCGTTGGCGTTCAGCACCACGGTGCTGTAGGGATCGGCGATGCGCAAGGCACCGTCTACGAGGTACTGGAATCCATATTTTTCGCCGGGCGTGAGGCCGCTCACTGTAAGCCACCAGGTGTTCCCGTCTACGCTGCGGTTCATTTGGTAGGCCAAAGAGGGCTGCCAGTTGTTGAAGTCGCCGATCACAAAAATGACCTGCTTGCTGGGCGCATAGAGTTGCAAATGCACCCCAGTGCCACCGGGCTGGTAAGTAATGCCGTCTTTCGATCCGGCTGGTGGGTTTAGTACGGTCACATTACCGGGAACCACATACACAAACCGGGCGGTGTCGCGCTCTGCCTGGTAGGAGGCGGCAATGACGACTTCGTGCGTGCCGCCTTGTGTGACGTTGATGTTGGCTGAGAAGGTGGCGCTGTTTGGGTTTTGAGCCGTTTGTATTCCGTCAACGAACATTTTGATGCTGGAAGCAATATAGGCGTTCGCGTTCACGCTGATATTATTGCCGATTTGGGTCAATACCACCGACTGAGCAGGGCTAGTCAGATCGAGACGGTACATTGCAGTGTAGGTAAAGCTGCTGGTATCGGCATCTTGACCGTTGTTTGCAATAAACAGCACTTCGTGTTCGCCGGTTTGTGTGGCATTGATTGCGTAGCTGATGTTCATCACATTGGGAACACTGGTCAATAAAACGCCATCCTGATAAATAGAGAGCGTGGCAAGCGAAGAGGCCACTCCTTCCACCTGAATGCTTTGCCCCAGTGCAACTTCTAAATTCGACGAGCCGGGAGAAGTCAAACTCGTGGTCAGATCAATGTTTTCGGCGTAAACATCGTAGAAAATGTCAGTTCCTCCGGTTGCTTTACCTTCCAAAGTTCCGGTCGCGTTACGGAAAACAAAAGCCATTTTTTGGATTTGTTCACCCAACGGCACATTGTAATAATTTCGGATGGAAGGCCCAATTACGTAACTGTACTTATTGGGCTGTCCCGGCACGGGCGTCATTTTCCAGGCAGCGTTGGCCTGTCCCCAGGTGGTGACAACGTATTTCCAATCGGAAGAGGACGTACTTACAGCCGTGATGACTCCTGTGTGCAGGTAGACATCGCAGGCGCAATTATTAAGCCCGCCGGTTCCCTGGGTTGCATCGTAGACGATGATAACCTGGTCGTTGTCCGTTGGGAACGACGGGGTAGCAGTAAGGATTTGAGCGTTTATAGCGCTACAGGCAATCCAGAAAAAAATCGGAATTGAGCATAATTTTTTCAACATGAGAAAAGCGATTATAAGGTAGGTTTGCTGCCTAAAATAAGGTCATGCCTCTAAGGGTCGCTGAACGAACAACTGTACACTTTTCCAGGAGTCATTTTCCTCCTACCCTTCGTTGGAGAACCGCCTCCCTTAGCTTCAGGCTAAGGTCGGGAACCTCCGCCTCGGTTAGAAGCAAAATTACTTACCTGCCGAAATTGACACTTATTCATTCAGCGCCCCTAAGTTGAAAATAAATTCGGAAGTTGCAAAGCAATAAGAGAAATTATCCTTGCGCGGGGATAAAACGAAGGCAGTTTTCAACGATTTTGACGTATTGAGGACAGTCGGCTTATCCGGTCACAATCATTACACTGGCAGAACTACCGATTCTTTTTGCGCCGGCTTCGATGAGGCGTTCGGCGTCTTCCCGGGTTCTGATGCCGCCCGAAGCTTTAATTTTCATCTTGTCTTTCAAGAGTGAATTGAGCAGGCGAACGGTTTGAACGGTAGCGCCTTCGCCGTGAATACCGGTCGAGGTTTTTACAAAATCCGGGCCAACCTCCAGACAAATTTCGCAGAGCTTTGTAATTTCCGCTTCGGTGAGCAGGCCGGTTTCGAGGATAATTTTTAGCAACTTACTTTTTAGGCGGGCAGCCGTAGCCAAGCGATCAATGTCATCGCGGACGTATTTCCAGCTGTTGTTCTTTACAGCACAGATATTGATCACCACGTCTATTTCGTCAGCGCCGTCATCTATGGCTCGCTTAATTTCTTCGACTTTTGCGCCGGTTGTGGAATAACCCATCGGAAAGCCGGCCACCGTAGCTACTTTAACGGGGCTGGATGAAAGGAGTAGAGCGGCATCCGGCACAAAAAACGGTGGAATACAAACGGCGGCAAAACCGTATTGCTGCGCCTCGGCGCACAGTTTCTTTATATCCTGCAAGTTGCAATCAGGTCGGAGTAATGTGTGATCTATTAAGCTGGCTATGTTCATGATATTTGAGTCGCGCCGGGTTCAGTAACGGCCTTTTGGTTTACGGGTGCAAGTTATTATAAAAAGGTGATTTCAAGCATTTTTCAACTAATAATAATCCTGCTTACGCATCTTTTCCGTGACAATGTTTGTACTTTTTGCCGCTTCCACAAGGACAAAGATCGTTCCGGCCTACTTTCTTTTCAACCCGGCGGATGGTTTCCTGGCGAACGGGGCCGCTTCCTGCGCCTTCCGCCGCTGCCCGGGCTAATTCTTCTGCCGAACGGTTGGTGCGTACGCGGCTTAGGTCAGAACGACGCTCTTTTGCCTGCTGCACCGGCGCGCTGACTTCGGGTAAGGTACCTTTGGAAAGATAAGAAGTGACCGACTCATTGATGTCGAATACCAACTGCTCAAACAGGTTGTAGGCTTCTACCTTATAAATAACGAGCGGGTCTTTTTGTTCAAAAGAAGCAGCTTGCACCGATTCTTTCAATTCGTCCATTTCCCGAAGGTGTTCTTTCCAGCGATCGTCAATGATGGCCAGCGTAATGGCTTTTTCGATGTCGTGCATCAGGCTTTTGCCTTTGCTTTGCACCGCCTCGGAAATATCCGCAGTTACCGTGAGCGGGTGCGAACTGCCGTCGCTGAACGGGAGCACGATGCGTTTGTAGATATGCCCCTGGTTCTCATACACCTCCTTAATTTGTGGCATTAAGCCGTCAGCAATTCCTTTGGCTTTGCGCTGGTAAAATTCGTGAAACTGGTTCGACAACCGGTCGCCAAGTGCGTTTGCCGACAGTTGGCGGAATTCAGCGTCATCAATATTCGGGTCAATACCCAATTTATTCAGGGCATCCTGGCGGAATGCCTCCACATCGCTGTTGCTGTTTTTGTCTTTATGGCTTGCAACCACCGCATCAATCAGGGACTCGAACATGCGGTTTAGATCCACGGAAAGCCGTTCGCCGGAAAGCGCATTGTTACGCCGCCGATAAATGGCATCCCGTTGAATATTCATCACGTTGTCGTAATCGAGCAAACGCTTGCGGATACCAAAGTTGTTCTCTTCCACCTTTTTCTGGGCGCGTTCAATGGACTTGGTGACCATAGAGTGTTGGATCATCTCGCCGTCCTTGTGCCCCATGCGATCCATCAGGTTAGCGATGCGCTCGGATTGGAAAAGGCGCATCAGGTTGTCCTCAAGCGATACGTGAAACTGCGAAGTTCCAGGGTCGCCCTGGCGGCCTGCACGACCGCGCAACTGCCGGTCAACCCGCCGCGAATCGTGGCGTTCGGTGCCGATGATGGCCAAACCGCCCGCTTTCTTGACTTCATCAGATATCTTGATGTCCGTACCCCGACCGGCCATGTTGGTCGCAATGGTTACTTTTCCGGGGTGACCTGCTTCCGTAATCACTTCCGCTTCGCGCTGGTGCTGCTTGGCGTTGAGCACGTTGTGGTCTATGTTCCGCAACTTGAGCATGCGGCTCATCTTTTCAGAAATATCTACAGAAGTCGTCCCTACCAGCACCGGGCGACCCGCCTGGCTGAGCAGGACGATTTCATCAATGACGGCGTTGAATTTTTCACGCGACGTTTTGAAAACCAGGTCTTCGCGGTCTTGACGGGTGACGGGCCTGTTGGTCGGAATGACCACCACATCAAGCTTGTAGATTTCCCAAAATTCGCCGGCTTCCGTTTCTGCCGTACCGGTCATCCCCGCCAATTTGTGGTACATCCGGAAGTAATTTTGGAGGGTAATGGTCGCGTAAGTTTGCGTAAGCTCGCCTACTTTTACATTCTCCTTCGCTTCCAAAGCCTGGTGCAGGCCATCGGAGTAGCGGCGGCCTTCCATCATACGACCCGTTTGCTCGTCCACGATTTTAACCTGGCCGTCCTCCGTAACGATGTATTCTTCGTCCCTTTCAAACAGGGTATAGGCCTTCAGCAACTGGCTGACCGCGTGGAGGCGCTTGGATTTGATGGCAAATTCCTGGGATAGTTTGTTTTTGGTATCCGCACGGGCTTCTTCGCTGAGCGCGGGGTCATTGTCAATTTCCATGATGCCGGTTGCAATCTCCGGCATGACGAAAAATTGAGGGTCATCAAAACCTTTGGACATGTATTCCGCACCGTTTTCGGTGAGTTCCACATTCCTGTTTTTTTCCTCAATGGTGAACAACAGCGGCGCATCCGCGATGTACATGTTTTTCGATTGCTCCTGCATGTAGTGGTTTTCCGTTTTTTGCAGCAGCACTTTTACGCCTTCTTCGCTGAGGAATTTAATGAGGGGCCGATACTTGGGTAAGGCGCGGTGGGCCCGGAACAAAGCTAAGCCAGCTTCGCCTTCCTGATAGCCGATTTTGCCTTCTTCAAACAGTTTTTTGGCTTCCGCCAAAAACTGGGTGGATAAGCGGCGTTGCCCTTCGATGAGGCGCTCTACGTAAGGCTTCAACTCCACATAGTCCTGGTCTTCAACGCCGTGGCTTACCGGCCCGGAAATGATTAACGGCGTCCGTGCATCGTCAATGAGCACCGAGTCTACCTCATCCACCATCGCATAGTGGTGTTTGCCCTGTACGATTTCATCTATGCTGCGCACCATATTGTCGCGCAGGTAGTCGAAGCCGAATTCGTTGTTGGTGCCATAAGCAATGTCTGAGCGGTACGCTTTGATGCGCTCGTCAGAATGTGGCCGGTATTTATCAATGCAATCGCAGGTCAGCAGCAGGAATTCAAAAATCGGGCCTACCCACTCCGAGTCGCGTCGGGCCAGATAATCGTTCACCGTAATGATGTGAACGCCTTGTCCGGAAAGGCCATTGAGGTAGGCAGGCAGGGTGGCGACGAGGGTTTTTCCTTCGCCCGTACCCATTTCCGCAATTTTGCCATCGTGGAGTACCATCCCGCCAATGAGCTGCACGTCGTAGTGGAGCATGTTCCAGACGACTTCCCCCCCGGCTGCCTTCCAGCGGTTTTTCCAGATGGCTTGGTCTCCTTCGATGCGCACGTAGGACTTGTTCGGATTGACCGCCAGCAGCTTATCGTGCTCGGTTGCCGTCGTGATCAGCGTTTCATTTTCCAGGAAGCGCCGCGCAGTTTCCTTAACCACAGCGAAAGCTTCCGGCAGGATTTCTTTCAAAACGACCTCTAATTGCTTGTCGCGTTCTTTGATCAGATCATCCACTTCCTGAAAGAGGGCTTCTTTTTTGTTCATGTCCTCTTCTTCCGACGCTTGCGTCCGCATGGAGCGGATATCTTCGTCTATTTCAGCGAGAAATTCCGCGATGCGCGCGCGGAACTCCACGGTTTTTTGGCGCAGTTCGTCGTTGCTTACGCCCTGGAGTTCTTCATATATCTCGTTGATAAGCTGCACGTTGGGCATGTATGTTTGCACATCGCGATCATACTTGGTGCCGAAAAGTTTTTTAAGAGACTGACCAATATTACCGAACATATATCTTCGTTTCAAGAGTGATTCCAAAATGAGGGGCAAAGATACGATATATATATTTGCGATGCCATTTCGGGGAACGGGTTTGTTAGGGCACATTTTATGCCAGCCGGTTTTGCAAAGGCAATTAATGCCAGAATGGCAGAAAAAAATTGAAATAAAAGACGTTATGACCGGAAGTAGTAATTTTCATACCCTCAATTTCTGTAACATGCAACGGAAGATCTGGATTTTAGTTTCTATGGCCCTGCTCGCCGGGGTTGCCTGTACCCGCGATGGCAAAAAAGACCTCCGCGATTTTTATTTCCCGCTCAAGCAATTAGAAGACGGCATGGTGTATGCCTACGAATCGGCGCGCAACGACTCCCTGCGCGATACGACCTATTGGTATTACCGCTCCTTTTTGAGCGACACAGCGATTTTTCTTACAGGAACCTACTATGGTTCCCTGCCTTCTCCGCAGCAATTTGTGCGCGAAGAAATGGTACGCAACGGCATGTTGACGAACGAGGTATTCCTTTACACAACAGACTCGCTCGGTAAACAGCAACCCGTTCTGGTTGAAGTTCTTTCGGGCAGCGCGTTCCCTTTTGAAGTCAGCGACTCCGGCGGCATCTTTTTGTACAAAATCCGCTTTGCCTTTCCGGCAAATCCGGAGGACACAATTACCCTGATCAAAAACCGGCGCTACCTCGGCGATACGACTTTTACTTTTCAAAACGAAACCAACAAAGCGGTCGTGTTCGAATTGAAAGAGTTGATTGAATCCGGTAATCGCCAACAGGGTTATGTGGAGCCCCGGTATGCAGGCAAAGAAATTTACGCAAAAGGCATCGGATTGGTTTATTCTGAAAAAAGGATCAGCGAAGGCTATGCTTTGGCTAACCGGCTGATTTTTAGATGTAGTATGGACGAGTTGGTGGCTATTTTTCAGAAAAAATATCCGGGGATGATGATGGGGAGGAGGGAGTGATGGTTGGTTCAGCGCCTACTCCTAAACGCTCGTTTTTGGGGTCTTCGCACGCCTTGCTCTCGAACTCAAAGCCAAGACACGGGAATAAATGGACGGACACTATTTAATTACATCCGATTGCAAACGACATTAAACGACTATTCTACGGATAGTTGTTCGATGAGGGCACATATTTGTCCAAAAGCACGACATGGACATTTTAGTCTCTTCCGTTAATTGGGAAAACACCCCACGCATCGGTATCAAAAACCTGCAATTCGACTCGAATTTTCCCGTGAAGATGAGACAGATCGGAAATGCACTGTGGTCGCCGGAACTCCGGTGTTGGCATTTGCCACACAAAAGTGACACCTGGCAGCAATTCCGACAATTGTTTGAAGCGGATACCCTAATCCAGAAACCTGACTTTAAAGAACCGGTTCTGATTCAAGAAAAGGAAAATCTGGTTGATACAGAAATAGATACGGCTTCTCCATTGGATAAAATTACTTTATCGCCACATCCGAAAGAAAGCGGTAAAATGTGCATTCATGTTCCGAAGCCAATGCTGCCTGCTTATTTACCAATTGTCAAAAATATGCATGGCCGGCGCTGGAATCCGGAGCATTTGATTTTCGGAAGTACCCCTGACGAAAGTGAGTGTAAGATTCGTCAATAAGTACCTGCCGGACGTGGCAAATTGGACTTTTCAGCCCGGCGATGATTTGCCTGAACGGTTGGATATGCCGTTGCCTTTTGCGAAACAATCTGCTCCGCCTTTTGTAGCTGCCCGGTACGAGGACGCGGTGACGGCTTTAGCACAAACGCTGATGTTGAAACGATACAGCCACCGAATGATCAAAAGCTATAAGAATTGTTTCCGACGATTTATCCGGCATTACGATGATGCCAAACCAAGCCACCTTACCCGTGCTCAAATAGACGCTTATATTGTCCATCTGATCAAGACTAAAAACATTACCGAATCTCATCAGAATCAGATATTGAGCGCCATCAAGATGTTTTATGCGGTAACGATCCCCCCAAGAGGAAAAGGTGAAGTATTTGATTCGTCCTAAAAAGTCCATGAAGATTCCGCATGTGCTTACCGAAGCAGAAGTCGTCCGGTTGTTTAAAGCGACTGATAACCTGAAACACCAATGTATCCTAATGCTCATCTATTCAGGCGGCTTGCGGTTGGGTGAGTTGATTCAGTTGCGTTTGGCAGATTTGCAACCAGCCAATCAACGACTCTTTGTTTATGGTGGTAAGGGAAAAAAAGATCGGTGTACGCTGCTGTCCCCGAAAGTTTGGAGTAGGTTACAGCACTATTTGGAGGTTTATATGCCTGTGGAATGGGTGTTTGAGGGACAAGCTGGCGGGCAGTATAGTCCAAGGAGCGTACAGGAAATATTTGTGCGAGCAAAACGTAAGTCTTCAATCAATTCCTATGCTACGGTGCATACGCTGCGGCATTCTTTTGCGACACACCTGCTTGAAAAAGGCGTGGATTTGAGGTATATCCAAGAGTTGTTGGGACATGAAAGCAGCAAAACGACGGAGATTTATACGCATATCACCAAAAAAAGTTGGGACAAGATAAAAAGTCCGTTGGATGATTTGGAAATTTGAAATTTCAGCGTACATTTGCATAACTAAACAACCACCCACATGAACCTTATGCCTCTCTTTCCTTCCCATTTATTGGTACAGCAGCTGCGTAAAGCCAACCAAATTGGCTGGATTGACGCAACTGAAAGTTTCTCTACCGCTGAATACAAAGCGGGTTTTGACGCAATAGGCTCTATATAGGAGGAGTTGCGTTTAACCATAGATGGGCAAAACTAAAAAAATGAAAATAAATAAAATATGAAAAAGAACCCTTCAATTCTCATTTCTATTTGCCTGCTTTTTGCAGCAAGCAATTCCGGCTTTTCTCAAAAAACAATTGAAAACGTTGTTATTGTAGCGTTTGAATCTCCATACGAAGTTCTCACGGTCTTGGTTGATGAGGAACAGTACGATTACCAAGTCACCCAAGAGACAGCATTCCAAGATAACACGAAAAAGAAAATCAATGCTGAACTCTTCAGAAAAGGTTGCGAAATAAACCTTTCGTTCAAAATTGAAAATAAAAAAAGGGTTGCTACCAAAGTAAAAATCATTTCTGACGCAAATTCAGGAAAGGAATATTTTAAGGGAGTCTTTGAACTTCTCGAAGATGACTTGGCATATATTGATGGCAGAAAAGTAAAACTTGCCAAGGGCGCTGCGCTTGAATGTTCTGGAAAGAACACATGTGGTTGTAAGAGAGGAATGGTTTACCTTGATTTTACTGAGGTGAAAAAAGGCGATTTTGTAACCATTCAAGGCGTTAGCAACAAAGGACTGGTGTTTGCAAACCAAGTTACGGTATGCAAAAACGAACATACAGAAACCGACCGCAAACTCCGAACTTCCGTAGAAAATAGTTACAATTCCGATGGAACTCATTCCGTTTCTGCCCCTCCAGGCATTGTCGTTCCACCAAACAGCCTATATCAAGGCAATATCAAGATTGGAAGTCTTGAATACAAGTTGCTTGACAATATCCGTATTCAGGGATATGTAAATATGGTAGGCAACCGCCTATTGCCCGACTACGCTAAAGATGATGCCTGGCAAAAGAAAAATGAAATATTTTTCCGCTTTTACGTCATTCAAAATCCAATTCCGAATGCTTTTGCTTTCCCAAACGGGATGGTGTTTGTGCATACGGGGTTGTTGCAATTGATGGAAAACGAAGCCCAATTGGCTGCTGTTTTGGGACATGAGATTGCTCATGTTACCTATGAGCATTCGAATAGCCGCTATCAAAGCCAAGGATTATTTGAAAGCGAGGCGTTAAAAAGTACAGGCGGAAAAATTTTGGGAAAGGCACTTGTTATCGCAAAGGATGCCACCGGTATGAACAACGGCGGTCTTGGAGAAGACCTGCTTGATGGCGTAGGTATAGGTATTTCTCAAACAAAGCCTTCTGACATTTCAAATCTATTCGAGAAATCGAAAGAAACGCAAGCCGACCGTGTCGGGCTTATGTATGCCTATTTAGCGGGGTACGATATCCGTGAAGCGGCAAAGTTTTGGCAAATCATGTCCACGAAAACACGAGATGAAACTTTCCAAGCCAAAATGAAAACTGATGTCAAAGGTTTGTTGAGCCAGAACGCAGCCAATTTTGAAAATAAGAATTTTGTTTCAAGCCTCACGGAAGACATGACGAGCAAAGTAGTCGGCAACTATCTTGAAACCATTTATACCTCTCACCCGCTCACGCAAAAAAGGTTGAAAGATATCAACCAACTTTTGTTGACTACTTATGAAGGGGAGGATTTTAGCAAGTTTTCGGCTGGACGGAGTGAGTATGTAAAATTTATCACAAACCTAAAATAATAAAAATGAAATATATTATACTAGCCTTAGTTTGTATTTCTACTTTTGCAAAAGGTCAGCCTATTGAGTACGGCGGGATCACAATAATTACTCATGGGTTTATTGCAAGTGGTGGAAGAATTGAAAGGAGTGATTGGATGTTTAAAATGGGAAAGTCGATTGTTGACAAATATGGAGGAAAAGTACATTTTTATCAACGTAATACTGGACTTTTTCAACTCGAGTATACCTCTACCTCTACCTCTGGCAAAGGTGAAATGGTGTTAATTTTTGATTGGAGTGAAGAGTCAAATTTTGACGGTTCTGGTTTTTCAGAAGCTGCAGGTGATGCTTTGTTCGCAGCGTTAATGAGATCGAAATTTCCTCTAAAAAACCTTCATTTTATTGGCCATAGTAGAGGCGCTGTAGTTAATACAGAGTGCGTATTACGATTATTGAGAAGTGAGGTACAAGTTGACCAAGTAACAAATTTAGATCCGCATGATTGGGGAGCATTGAAGTTAGGTACCGACTTTGATAACCACCCAGAGTTGCCTACAATTGCTTTCCCAATTGTCACAATTTTGGGATATTCAGTTAACTATTTTAATCATCCAGGTGTTGTATCTTGGGAAAATGTAACATTTAGTGATACATATTATCAAACTAATGGTCAGACCGTTAATACAACAGATACATGTGCTGAATGTATGCCCTATATTCAGGCATTGGAAGGCAGAACTGTAGCAGGAACGAAATCTGTTCTATGGGATACATATAATATTGAAGGGAAAATAGTGGATATGTGCCATACTAATATTCATGAATGTGCATATATTTCGACTATTAATAATCCTTCTGCAAATAGTGATGGCCATTATTATTCAAGATTGGCTGGAAAAAAAGGAAGAGAGGCAACAGGTAATTCCAAACCAGAAAAATCATTTGATTTTTTTAAACGGGGTTTCGAAAATCGAATTAAAGGTATATATAATGGAGATTTTGAAAGAGGAGGAGCGCTTTCATCAAAAAGCCATCCAGGCTGGGGCTCAAGACATGGCGGAAGAATTAGCGGAGAATATAATTATCCCGTTTTAGGCAATAATTTTATCACCCTAGAGCAAGGAGAACATCTTCGGCATAATTATTTTTTTATCCCTAAAACAGCGAAAGCAATAAAATTCAAATACGACAACAATTTAAAAAGTAATTCCATTTTAGAGGTTGTGGTGGGAAGTGACGGAACGGCGGAAGTACAGGTGTGTAAAATAAAATTAGATTCATTGTCTTATGGTTTTGTTCTTAAATCTTTTGATATAAGCAAGTTTGCTGGTAACGTAATAACATTAGAATTTAGAGTAGTAGGCAGCAGTAATTCTGAAGTTGAAATTGATGATGTAGAGTTTGAAATGCTTTGCAACTCCTCACTCTTTCTTTTCGACCTTTCCGGCAGCATGAATGGAAACGGAGTAAATTCCAACATATCCAAATTACAACAAGCGAAAAATGCTTCAAAACAAACATTGAGTGCGTTAAAAAATAATAATTCGGGTATTACTAACGAAGTTGCAGTTTTGGGGTTTTCTGGTGGATGTGCACCCGACCCCACAACAGTAATTTCAAATTTTGAAACAGATTTATCCCTTGTTGAAAGCCGTATAGATGCAATGGGAGCGGGGGGC
>Ga0163154_10000816_pt1 | contig 48614 bp, 45 predicted proteins | sample OliLakLV19MP9P1_FD_148649 | JGI IMG/M metagenome (GOLD analysis project Ga0163154, IMG submission 148649) | Freshwater microbial mat bacterial communities from Lake Vanda, McMurdo Dry Valleys, Antarctica - Oligotrophic Lake LV.19.MP9.P1 | ecosystem: Environmental > Aquatic > Freshwater > Lake >...
GGCTGATACGTCACTGGATCAACCGTCAGCGAATGCTTGAGCGCCCCTAAAAAACGTGCGCCGTCCGCCGTCGATAAAGCGGGTAGTGTATCTGCAAGGATATTGTCGGTGACATACTCCCCACGCCTAAAGGCGGGGGCTTCTACCCTCAGCGCGACTGCGAAGGCGAACCTTCGTCTTATCGTCGCTCCGGTAGCACAGCGATGCCCCGCTGTGTTTGACGTTAACTACGGTATTGCGATATTACGGGATTATGATCGAGGTCGGATTTTTACGTCTCGTACCGCGCACATCAACTTCGCCCTCTTATACGCTATTTCAGCAGAAAAAACACAAGACCGACGCCTTACAGGGTGCATTTCACTTTGGTGCAATCAAGTTCGAGGTTTGAACTCAAGTCGGAAATTCCGAGAGAATTTGCACTAACTTGAAATGCACCCTACAAGGCGTAAAACCGTTGTGCTTTGAAAGAAGCTGCGGTATAATGGGGGGAGGTTGAGGATGCAGAAACACCCCCAACCAACTCCCGACGTAAGAGACGTCGAAAGCATGAGCGATTCTATCACCATTCACAAGATGTACAAATACCGTCTGTATCCGACGCCCGCGCAGGAACGGCAGCTGTTCCTCGTGCTGAAGGTTTGTCGCCACTGGTATAACATGTGCGTTTCCGAACGTACATGGGCGTACAAGTTGGAAGGGCGCAGCGTCACTAAATACGACCAAGTGAAGCAGTCGCGTCTTTACCGCAAGACGTTCGCATGGGCAGCCAAATCTGTGTTCAGTCAAACCATGCAATCCGTCGCCGCTGATGTGGATAAGGCATATCAAGCCTTCTTTCGTCGCGTCAAAGCGGGTGAAAAGGCGGGTTATCCGCGCTACAAAGGACGCAACCGCTTCCACAGCTTCCACTTTCCGCAACACGGAACGGGCGTGAAAGTGGACGGACGACGCCTGAAGCTGTTCGGCATCGGGCGCGTTCCTGTCCGTTGGCATCGTCGCGTCGAAGGCACGATCAAGACCGTTCGCATCGTCCACAAGACGGGGGCGTTGGTATGCCGCGTTCGCCTGTGAAGTTGAGGGTAAACCCGAACTTCCCAAGACCGGACGCACGGTGGGGATTGATGTCGGCATTTCCGCCCTGCTCACCACCAGCGACGGCGATAAGGTTGAGAACCCCAAGTTCTATCGTGCCAACCAAATCAGGTTTTGGAAGACTTGCGCATTCGCAACATGACGCGAAACCGCCACCTGAGTAAAAGCATTCTGGATAGTGGATGGGGTATATTCCGCCAATTCCTCACATACAAGGCTGTAAGCGCCGGACGTGAAGTGATTGCGGTAAAGCCTGCCTACAACGTCCAAATGCTGCTCGAACTGCGGCATGCTGTTTCAAGACTTCGACCTTTCGACCCGTTGGATTGACTGTGCTTGTGGTCTTAGTCTAGACCGAGACCACAACGCGGCGATTAATATCTTGCAACGTGCTTTAATGCAAAACGGATGGGACGCATCCGTGAACGATAACGCAGCGCCTTTACCAACACCGTAAGGTGACGGTAAGCGCAAGCGTCGTTCAGAAGCCCCTGCCTTTAGGCATGGGGAGCGTCACACTACACAAGATGCTTAATTTTTTGTGAGATGTGAAAAATGACCTTTCTTTCCGCCGCCGAACAACGCACCTTGACCGCCATCTGCGAAGCGTTCGCGCCGATATTGACGCCAGAACGCGGCGACGACCCGCGTTTGTTCGCCCTGCACGCTGCCCAATTTGATACCGCAGCGCACGTCGAAAATGCGCTCGAATTAATTACCACGACGGCGGATCAAGGGCAGATTAAAATCGTGCTGGCAGCGCTAGAAAATCCGCTGTTCAATCAGATTACGGCGGGCGCGGCGCGTGGTTTTAGCGCCATGAGTCCTGATCAGCGTGAGCATACACTGCGCGCATGGGCGTTCAGTGCGGTGCCGATGGCGCGCCAGGTCTTTCAGATGTTCAAACGGCTGACGTTGTTTTTGTTTTACGCGGTTATCCCAGAAAACGGCGTGCATCCCGCGTGGGAGGTGATGAATTATCATCCGCCCGCGCCCGTCGATGTGCCACGCACCATGACACCTTTCACTATTGACGCCGACACGAGCTTGACCACCGACGCGCTCATCGTTGGGTCGGGCGCGGGCGGTGGTGTCGTCGCGGGCGAGCTGACCGCCGCCGGATGGGACGTGATCGTCGCGGAAAAAGGTGGCTATTACGCCGAGCGCGATTTTCACGGGCGCGAACTCGACTCGATGCGTGCGCTGTACGACAAAGGCGGCTCACTGGCGAGTAAAGACCTGAGCATGAGCATTCTGGCGGGCAACACGCTCGGCGGTGGCACGACGATCAACTGGTCGGCGTCGCTGCGCACGCCCGACTCGGTGCTGCAAGAATGGGCAGATGATTTTGGCTTCACTGCCGCCACCACGCCCGCTTATGCTGCCAGTCTTGACGCGATCATGGCGCGCATCAACGTGAGCGAAGTCGAAAGCGCCGTCAATCATATGAACTGCCTGTTGGAAATCGGCGCGCAGAAACTTGGCTACTCGCTGGCGACGATCCCGCGCAATACTGTCGGCTGCTACGATGCGAATGCAGGCGACGAGGGCGGCGCGCTGGCAGGGATGCGCTGCGGTTTTTGCGGCTACGGCTGTCGTTATGGTGCCAAACAAGGCACGCTCAAAACCTACTTACAGGATGCGCATGATCGCGGCGCGCGCATCATCGTCGGTGCGTATGTCGAGAAAGTCATCGTCGAGCGCGGGATGGCGACCGGCGCGTTCATGCGTGTCACCGATAGTGCTGGGCATGTGCATCGTGTGACGGTCAGCGCGAAAATCGTCGTGGTAGCGGCGGGCAGTGTGCATACACCCGCGCTGCTGCTGCGTTCTGGTCTGCGAAATAAACATATCGGCGCACATTTGCATCTGCACCCGGTTGCGCCGTTGTATGGCGTCTATGACCAACCGATGCGGGGTTGGAAAGGCGCGCCGATGAGCCGTTTGTCAGCGCAGTTTGCCGATCTCGATGGCGATGGTTACGGCTTGCGTTTGGAAGTCGCGCCGCTGCATCCCGGCATTGGTGCGTTGGTTTCGGCATGGCAGTCAGCGCGTCAGCACCGCCGCCTGATGAACCAGATCGAATATTTGAGCAACATTCTGGTGCTGGTGCGCGATAAAAAAGGCGGGCGCGTCACGCTCGATAAACAGGGCGCGCCAGTGATTGACTATCGACTCAGCCCGATTGATGCGCATCACATGATGATCGGCATCATCGAAGGCTTACGCATCCTCCATGCCTCCGGCGCACGCGAGATCGCCAGTCCCCACGTCAGCTACCGCGTGTATTATCCGCGCCCCGACGCCGTGCCTTATCACGTCGAAAATGTATATTCGTCATTTGAAGCATATCTCGATGCGGTGCGCGCCGAAGGCTTGCGCCCGAATCGATTCGCATTGCTCAGCGCCCATCAGATGTCAACGGCGCGCATCGCACATACGTCCGCGCTCGGCGCGGTTGACCCGACCGGACAAACCTACGAAGTCACAAATTTGTACGTCACCGACAGCGCCGCGATGCCGACGCCGAGCGGCGTCAACCCTATGCTCACAATCATGGGTTTAGCGCACTATCTGGCGGGGCAGATCAAGGCGCGTCACAGGGTTTGAAGCGCGCAAATTAAAAATCAATCCGTGTAATCCCTCATCAATCTTAAACTACTTAAAACAAGTGCTAACATGCTTTACGTCTACACTGTCGTGTATCGTGCAACGCGCGATATCCTCGTCCTGTTTCGTCACGCCGGGAGATAGATAACATGGAAGCACAGCTCGCCGCAGGTAGAGATTTTGCCAAACTCAAGTCGGTGGATTCGTTTGAAGAACGCATCCAATTTATTTCAGGTCAAACCTTTTTATTCACCGATGCCGATTTCGCGGTCTTGGATCATGCAAACGGTGATAACGACGGGCTGTTGATCATACAGGCGATCAAAGCATTGGCGGAATTTTTTGGGGATGCGCGTGTTTCTCTCAATATTAATGTTTTGAGCAATCATGTTTTGGTCGTCAATTTCGATGCGGATACCGTCACCACCGAGGTCGATGAAGACGAAGAGATCGAATACGAAGAAGAGATCATCTACGACGAAGACGACGTTTATGAAGACGATGACGACGATGATGACGACGGCGCGTATGATGACGATCTTGACGAAGACCTGGCGGATGAACTCGTCAACGCTGACCAGGCGGTCGCGGAAGTGATGCCCGTCACCGATGACAGCACCGAAGAAATGGCGCATGATCAAGCGGGTCATGAAGAAGTCGCCGCAGAGATTATCAATGACGACGTGACGCAAGACGACGTCATGTTAGACAACAGCGCGCCGCACGAAATAGCAGTTCATGACGACGCACACGCCGACAACGACGCGCCGCACGACGAGAACGCTTACACCGAACAACCCCCGCAAGAGAATTACCCGTCGAACTCTGGTTATCAGGACTCGTACGGCGAAGGCAACCGGTACTAAAAAATCAATTTTAGGCGAGCATGTTGACGAAGGGCGTTCTCGATGAACGCTCTTCTGATCGACCGTGATTGCTCATTGCAACCCATGCGCTGGCTTTCAACCCACCCATGCGTCAAAAACAAATCTGTTGAGCGGCGAAGTCGATCTGCTGCTCACGTCTTGCGCCGATTTGATGAAAACCCCGCAAAAGTAGGGTAATCATCAGATAAATACCCTACTTACTTTAACGAATCAGGTGTATACTTAATCTTAAGTTAACAAAGCAGAGGGGCAACGTGCTTAACAAAGCGTCCGTCAACCAAAGCCTGTTTGACCCATCGCTTATTTACAAGTGACTGACAAGGAGTTACAACGATGGTCATCGGGATGATTGCAAGCTTTGCAATTCTGATCGTACTGGTCTATCTTTTCACGCTTTTACTTGGGGAGGGTATCCGCGCCTTCATCATCCAATACAAGCGCTCTCGAACCGAACGGAATTATTACCGTTCGCGCCCGCGTATTTTTGTATAAGTACGCCTGCTAAACAAACATCCTGGTAATACCGACATTTCAATACGGTATCGCCAGGATGTTTTGATTCCTATCAGCGTTTACAGTGTCATTAAATATAATAAAATCTGACACTAACTCACTTTATGTGGAATAATAAGAATAGACGACCTTCAAGCACAACAAATCAAAGTGGGTACGACCGTATATTTGACGTTTAACTCACCTTACGCAAGCCGCTCGTTTTCAGCCCTCACCCCCTCCTCCTTCCCTCGAAATTTTGCAGTGTTAATTACCTACCCCTATCAGGGAGTCCTTCTCCCTCAGGGAGAAGGATTTAGGATGAGGGCAATCAGCGTAAGGTGAGTTACTGACATTGTTTTGTGTGTCACAATGGGCTAGAGGAGTTCATTTTCGTTAGGGACTGCTAGAACGCGATTGCCCTGTGCCTTATATCCCCATGCCTGAAGGCAGGGGTTTTACGGCGCTTTTCTGATAAATGAGGAGCGCAAATTAGGTTCAAAAATAGCGGGCGGGTCTCAGACTCGCCCCTACATCACTCTTTGTGCCTTCGTACCTTTGCGTCTTGGCGTTATGCTTTTCGCCCTTGCATTGCCTACCCCTTCACGCCCGAACTGGCGACGCTGGCGATGAAATAACGCTGCGCCAGAATGAAGATGATGATCGGCGGCAGAATCGCAATCGCCGCGCCCGTCAGCACCAGATTGGGTTGATCCGCGAATACATTGCGCAGCCGGATCATCGACAAGGTTAAAACGTGATTGGGCGTATTGCCTTCCCCGATGATGAGCAGGGGCCACAAGAAGCTGTTCCATGCGTACAAGAACGAAAAGATCGCCAGCGTCGCAATCGCGGGCTGGCTGAGCGGCACGAAAATCGTCCACAAAATACGCAAACGGCTCGCGCCATCCATCAACGCCGCTTCTTCGATGTCTTTAGGAATGGTGATGAAGAATTGGCGGATCAAGAATGTGCCATATGCAGTGAAAATCCACGGCACGATCAACGAGACCAGCCGATTTTCCCAGCCGATCACGACCATCAGGCGGTACATCGGGATGATCAAGACCACGAACGGAATCATGATCGACCCCAGATACACCAGAAACAGCGTATTGCGCCCGCGAAAGGCGACGCGCGAAAACGCATAGCCGCCGAAGATCGACGTGATCAACTGACCAATGACGACGCCGATAGTGACGACGGTCGTATTGATCAAGGCGCGATTCAGGTTGAGTTCGCCAATTGCGCGCCCGTAATTATCGAACTGAAACTCGACATTTTCGACCGGGTTTGCCGTGCGCGCGACCGCATACGTGACTTGTGTCGGGTCTTCAATATCCACGAACTGATCGAGCGCGCCGCGATACGCCAACGGTAAGCGCTGAATCTCGCCTTCGACATCGACTTCATAGACGGTGAAGGTTTCTTCGCCGCCTGCGCTGTCCTGGATGGTCACGGTGTCGGCGGTTTCGACGGCTTGATCAATCGGTACTTGCACCAGAATTTCGCTCGCGCGCGGCGACTCGGCGTTGAGCAGTTCGTCAGCCGTGAAGAAGCCGAAATTGACGCGCTCACCGTCGATCAACACATACTCACGCTCGACGCCGTCCACGTCGAAGCGGTACACGTTTTGCAGGACGCCGTTGATCTCGCGTTGTTCGGGCGTGTACGGCAGCAAACGCGGTGGATAATGAAAGACATCGGACGAATTTTTGACCGAGGTTGCCAGCATATACGTGAACGGAAACAGCATTAGAAACGCGAACGCCGATAGCAACACGTATGCCAGCGCGCGCGGCAGGATCAGATTCCAAAAGTTTTTTTGTTGGGGAGTCATCGTTTTTTATCCTTCGTAAGCGTTGCCACGCTGCAAGCGGAACTGAATCACCGTCACGGCGAAGATCAGCGCGAACACGACCCACGCGATTGCCGACGCATAGCCGAAGTTGAACCTGAAGAAGCCCTGATTGTACAAATAGTAGACCGATGTGATCGCGTTTTCGGGAATCGGTATCGATGGGAAGAGCGCATACGGTTCGTTGAACACCTGCAAGCCCGTGATCACCGTCGTGATGAGCACGAAAAACGTGGTCGGCGCGAGCATCGGGATCGTGATGTAGCGCAGCAAGCGCCAGCGATCCGCGCCGTCAATCGATGCGGCTTCGTTCAACTCGATGGGGATACCCTGCAAGCCTGCCAGGAACAAGACCGTATTAAAACCGACGATTTGCCACGCCGACAGTAACACCATCGAGATTAAAACCGTGCCGGGTCCCGTCAACCACGCCACTTCAGGGTCAATGATTTGAAAGCCGATGCTGTTAAGCAGGTTGATCGCGCCGGTGATAGCAAAATTGATGAATCCAATCGTCGGGTCATAGAGCCAGCGCCAGATCAGCGCCGTACCGACGACCGCCGCGACCGACGGCAAGAAGTAAATCGCGCGAAAGAATTTTGTGCCCGGCAGCTTCGAGTTCAGGATCAGCGCCAGCCCCAATGCTGGAATGACCGCCAACGGGATGAGCAGCGAACAGTACAAAAGCGTGTTGCGTAAGCTCAACCAGAACAGCGAATCGCGTGCGCCCAAGACATACGTCGTCGTGCCCAGCGTGATCGCGCCGAGCGACGTATAACCGAATGTGAGCGTGCTTTGCAGCGACGCATCTGGGTCGGTCACAGGTTGCAGTTCGAGCGCGAAAATTTGCGCGTAATTCGTCAGTCCTTGAAAGTTCGGCACTTGCCCGACGGTGCTATCGGTGAAGCTCAAATAAAACGAGAGCAGCAAGGGTCCCGCAAAGAACAGGGTAAAGCCCAGAATGTTCGGCGCGAGCATGAGCCAGCCCTGCCACGCGGCTAACTGTTCTGGTTTTTCGCCAAAATACGCGCCTGTGTGCAGCAAATGCCAGCCGAGCGCGCCAAACACGAAAATGATCAGCGTAGCGCCCCAGGTGATCAGGCTGCTGTATGAGGTCAGAATATTGTTGGAGAACGTCAGAATATTGGCAAAAAACAGCACGACGATCAGCGTCGCCATGCCGAGCAAAACGCCAACCGACTCCAGACGATCGCGGAGCGCGCCGGGTTGCAGCCGCCCTGACAGCCAATACACCCCATACGCGATCGGAAAGCCGAGCAGCATCCATGGCGCCGCCATGATGCCATCGACGATCAGTTCGTAACTATTGAAGAACCCCCACAAATGGATGAGCGCGACCACTGCCCCGACCACGGCGATGAATTGCAGCCCCAGCGAGATATATCGACCAGAAAGCTGCCGACGCATCAACTGGATACTGGCGATGACCGCGAGCGCGGCGGGGATGAGCATGATCAGCCCGATAAAATTAATCACCGGCGCGCCGAGTCGGATCAATTGCTGTACGGCGGTGTTGTCAGCAGGCGCGGCGGGGTCGATTTGAAAAATGGTTAATGCCAGCAGTACACACGCGATAAAAATCACGATATTGCCGATGACACTGGCGGGGATGACAACGGGCTGTGATTTACCGACGGCAGGTGAAGATCGTCCTAAGAACTGTTGGGTCGTACTCATGAGGTACAGCCTTTGCTCACAGTTAATGTCTGGCAACAAGAAATTTATAAAAAGCAGGGGCGGTCAAGACCGCCCCTGTTCACGCGTAAAAATACTGACAGGGTGATGAAACGAACATCACCCGATTTTACACAGACTACGCACCCGCTTCAAACAATGGCGCGGTGGTTTCGCAAATCGTATCGGCAAATTCCTGCGCAGTTTGTTCGCCATTGAACACGGCGGTCACGCCCGTGCCGTAAGCCTGATCGATCGCAGGCCAATCACCGAAGAACAACGGCGCTTCGGTGCGGACATCCGCCGAGGTCGTGCCATCGACAAACGCCTGATTGTTGACACCACTATCGGGCAGCGTACCGAGGAACAGTTCAATCGCTTCGTCGGTCGCACGGCTGGGGATGTTCGCGCCCAGGCTGGCGATCTGACCTTGAATTTCGGCGCTGGTCAAACGCGTGACCAAATCCCATGCTTGTTCTGGGTTTTCGGTATTGGCGTTAACGACATAAGCACCCCAGAACAGCCAGTTGGTGGCTTCGCCCGAAGGACCGACGGGGAGCGGTGCAACGTTCCAGTTGAAATCGGCATTGGCGATGGTGCCGGGGGTTGCCCAACGACCATTCATGAACATGCCGACGCTGCCCGCCAGGAATGGCGGTTCGCTGTCGGTGCCCCACGGCACAGCCGCGCCGCTTTCAAACATGCCGGCGGCGGTTTCTAAACCAGCGACGGTGGCATCGTTCGCCAAACCGCAGGTGGTGTAGTCTTCATTAAAGAAGCTGCTGCCTGCTGCGTTGATGAAGTAACCCCAGTTCGCCCACCATGCGTTCATGCCGAAGCCGTAGACTTCGTCACCCAGTTCGCTGATCGCGGTCGCCGAGTCGACGAGACGTTCCCACGTCCAGTCGTCGCCACCGGGCAGCGCCAAACCAGCTTCTTCAAACAGATCGGCGTTGTAATAAATACCGAATGCCGAAACGTCACGGGGGAGACCCCACAGCGCGTCGGTGCCTTCTTCAATCGACGTCTGCAAGAAACCCATCGGACCGGCGTAGAAATCTTCGGCGTTATAATCTTCATCTGCGCCTGCGACATCCGCCAAATTCAGGATCAAGCCCGCTTCTGCGAAGCGCGCCACGTCCGTACCGGGAATCCAGAACACATCGGGTGCCGTGCCAGCTTCAATTTCGGTGACGAGTACGTCCTGATAGCTGGCGCTTTCCGAACCACCGGGTTCGTAGGCGAGCGCCACTTCGTCCCACGCCGCGTCAATGGTTTCGCTGGCAGCGGTGTAGACATCGATTTCTGCCTGGTTATCGGGGCGGGTACGCCAACGCAGTGTCACTTCTTCTTGCGACAGCGCGGGCATGGCAAGAACAAAAACCATCAATAATGCAAAAACGGTCAAAACAGTACTGCGACGGGACATTTTAAATTGACTCCTTGAATGATAGTGCCATGTTTTTTCAGCAAATTTCATTGCTGTTGTGTCATTGTAACGCTTTTCCAAAAGACGGCAAGGAAACTTCGTGAAACATGAACAAGGGAATGGTATACAGGCGGCTGCAAGTGGCGCAGTGAAAGCGCTTTATTTTGGATACCCTATAAATACTATATTCATGCGCGTTTTTTACGCAAGCCGCTACCAGTAAAGCTTGATTTAACTGTTCACGATCGCAACCGCCAAGCCGTCGTAGCCTTTGCTGCCGACGGTTTGCACGGCGGTCGCGGTGACGCGGGGTTCGTGCGCCACCTTCTCGAAATAGCGGCGCATCCCCTGTACATTTTCGTCGGTGCTGTTCGCGTCGATCACATCACCTTTGCGAATCGCGTTATCGACGATGATCATGCTGCCTGGTCGCGTCAGCTTGAGCGCCCATTCGAAATACGCCGCCGTATTCACTTTATCGGCATCGATGAAGACAAAATCGAACGCGGGACGGTTTTCGGCGGCGATCTGCGCGATCGACTCGAGCGCACGCCCGACACGAATATCGACGAGCGGCGACACACCCGCCCGATCAAGATTGGCGCGGGCGACGGCGGCATGTTTGGGGTCAACTTCACAGGTGATCAACGTACCGTCGGCAGGGAGCGCGCGCGCCAGCCAGATCGTGCTGTAGCCGCCGAGCGTGCCGAGTTCCAGGATGTGGCGGGCATTGATCGACCGTGCCAGCACATGCAGGAGTTTGCCTTGATTGGGCGCGACTTGAATTTCGGGCAGTCCGGCGGCAGTTGCATCGCGTAAGGCAGCGTCGAGCGCGTCGTCCGAGCGCACGAGATGATCGACGATATAGCCATCAACGGCTGTCCATTGGGTGGGGTTCATACGTGATAATCCTTCGATATGGGGGCGCGGCTGTGCCGTGCCCGCCCGGAAAAGCCGTTAACGTGTTAGATAGTCGTGGATGAGTTTTTGGAAATGATGCACACCGTTTTCACGTTTGACGCTGAAACGCCCCACATCATACGCGCGTGATTGCAGCCCTTGCTGAACGTTGACACAAATTTCGATATCCTCTTGCTGAATTTCGTCACTGAACGCGATGGTTTGCTGCATACTTTCCCAGCCATCGCCGGTGCCGGGTTCTTCAAAATACCACTCGAAAATCGTCAGCGTTTTATCGTGACTCAGCGGCAAAATGATGTTGATGCTCATGTTATCGGGGTAGATGTTGAGCATGACATTGGGGAAAATCCAGTAATACAGCGCTTCCGATTCGGCTTCGGTGCGGATATAACGGCGGTCGCGTCCCTGCACTTCGCCGAGCTTGGCGGGGCGGATCGGCGCGTACTGCGATGAATACTGGCTGAAGGTATCGACGCGGTACTGTTCATAATCGAGTTCGCGGTATAAGCCGGGATGCGCGATCGGGACGTGATAGCCTTCAAGGTAATTATCGACATAGACCTTCCAGTTGCAGTCGATGACGTAATCGCGGCGTTCAAAGGCGCGCATCGCGCCAATATTGAAGCCCTTGCGCTCGATTTCGTCCTGAATATCGCCGTACATTGCGCGCATCGGCGGCGCGTTTGGATCAAGGTTGACGAACACGAACGGACCCCACGCTTCAACCTTCACAGTTTGCAGACAAACGTCTTCTTTGCGCCAATCCTGCACCCCTTCAAATTCGGGTGCATTCATCAACTTGCCTGTCAGGTCGTATGTCCAGCCGTGATAGCGACATTGTAAACTCTTGCGGTTGCCTTTGCCGACGGCGACGGGACCCGCGCGGTGCATACATACGTTGAAGAATGCGCGCAGTTGGTCATCGAGTCCGCGTGTGACGACCAGGCGTTCACCGACGACATCACAGGTAAAAAAGTCACCGGGTCGCAGCACCTGGTCAACGCGCCCGACGGGCTGCCATGTTTTCCAGAAAATCGCTGGCTTTTCGAGCTCCAGAATTGCCGGGTCCGTGTACCAGCGCGAGGGCATGGTGCGCGCGTGTGCAAGGTCGTCGGTGGGTGCGTAATCGGAGAGATCGACGTGAGGGTGTCTGTTAGTGATCATAGGCATCCTTTGCGTGACGCTCCCATGCCTAAAGGCAGGGGCTTCTGAACGACGCTTGCGCTTACCGTCGCCTTACGGCGTTGGCAGAGGCGCTACGTTATCGTTCACGGATGCGTCCCATCCGTTTTGCATTAAAGCACGATTATGATCGAGGTCGGATTTTTACGTCTCGTACCTTAACCTCCTTTCATCATACCCTATTTCAGCAGAAAAAACATAAGACCGACGCCTTATATCCCATGCCTGAAGGCAGGGGTTTTACGGCGCTTTCCAGATAACCTTGCTCGATACCGCGCCAGAAGTCATGTTCGACCGTCTGACATGCCTGGCAGCACAGACTCTCAACGCACCGATTGCGCTGATCACGCTGGTCGATGCTGACCGCCAATTTTTTAAGAGTCAAATCGGGCTGCCAGCACCGTGGAATCATATGCGTGAAACGCCGCTCTCGCATTCGTTTTGTAAGCATGTCGTCATCACTAACGAACCGGTGATCATCCCGGATGCGCGGCTCGACTCGGAGTTTTGCGATCATATGGCGATCGGCGAATTGAACATTGTGGCTTATCTGGGGCTGCCGATGACGACCGCAGACGGGATCGTGCTGGGCAGCTTTTGTGTCATCGATCATGCGCCGCGTTCGTGGACAGCGCATGATGTAGAGGTGGTGAGAGGACTGGCAGCGACAGCGCTGTCGCTGATGGATTTACGCTTTCAATTGATTGGGCTGCACCACACAGCCGAAGAAAAACTACTCGACGCACATGACCACCTCACGCATGTCCGCGCACAAAATGCATCCATGCGTGCCGTGTGGCGCGGAATCATCGATGATTTGGAGCGGCGCGCCAAAAATGGTGCCACGAAAAAGGATTTGACGATGCATATCCATGCGCTGCCGCACAATTTGATAGCATGATCCTTTAGGCGTTCGCTGGGGGGTGAGGTTCTTTTAACTCCGCATATGCCATCACAAGTCATGTTAGGATACGTGTAGTCATCTCAACCCACACGGAGTCCGCTTTCCATGACCACCACCGTGACCTGCCCAAAATGCAGCCAGATCATGATCTTCGGCGCGCGCGACGCGCGCTATGTGTGTGAACACTGCGGTTTTAAGCGTTACGAGACGTTGGAAGAAGCGCAAGTACGGATGCGCGACGATTTGAAGGCGATGCAAGAAGCCGCGACCGCGATCGTGTTTCGTGGGGTGTTAAATCCACGCGCGCGCACCTTGTTCGATGATGGGCGCAGCGAAGCGACACGCGGCAATGACGCAGATGCGATGCGCTTTTTCGAGCGCGCGCTGGAACTTCAGCCGGACTTTATCGATGCACATCTGGCAATCGCGCGGTTGGTCACCGACCCGTCGCGTAAACGGGCACACATCGAGCAAGCGCTCGCCTATGATCCCGGCAGCGCGGAAGCCTTGCGCGAATTGATGGTGATCGACGGTCGGCTGACGTCGGAACAAGCAGAGCAGGCGCGGGTGGGCGGCGAGATTATAATCCAGCACATCAGCGAGGCGGTGACGACGCAGACCGAGACGCTCAGGTGTCCGCAGTGCGGCGGCGTGCTGACCGCCGATGAAGCGACCGGACAAGTCGTGTGTAAATTTTGCGGGTATCACGCCCACATCAATGTGGCAAACGCAGGCGCAGATTCGTTCAGTATGGCGATGCTGGAGCGCAAAGGTAAAGGGCGCGCAATCTGGCAGGTGGGTGAACGGATCGTCCATTGCGAACAGTGCGGCGCCAATCGGACAATTCCGGTACAGCAGATGTCGCTGGTGTGTCCGTTTTGTGGGTCGAGTCATGTGATCGAATCGGATGCGCTTGGCTCGTTTCAGCGACCGGACGGACTGGTAAAGTTCACGATCACTGACGCACAGGCGCAAGTCATCATCCGCGATGAGTTGAACGGGCTTGGCGAAAAGATCGCCGGGTGGCTGGATGATAACCGGATCGCGCAGGCATCAATGGCGGGTGTTTATCTCCCGTTTTGGATGTTCGACGCGATGGTCGATGTCACACAGACGATTGAGGATCGGCGTGATTTTGGCGATGCTGCGCGCCGCTATGGGTTCGCGCGCGCTGTGCAGACCAACCGCTTCGGCGATGGCGCGCTCGGTCTGTTGATCGCGGCGTTTAGTTCGCCGCCCGCCAAGCTGATCGATGTGGTGAGCGACTACGCCATCAGCGATATGGTTGGCTATGACCCGTCGCTGCTGGCGCGGTATCCGGCGGAAATTTACAGCATCGATTACAGCGCGGCGGCGCTGACCGCGCAGAGCCGTATCAGCGCACACATGCGCGCGCGCCATACGCAAAGTGCAAACGATAAAATACGCATCACGGTGAGTGCGTTTCCGACATCGATGACGTTCTCGCTGATTTTACTGCCGATGTGGATCGTCAGGCTGACCGAGCGCGACGGCGATATACGCACCGCACTTGTCAACGGGCAAACGGGCACTTGTGTCTTGGGACGGAAACAAAATGCTTGATCGCAAACCATCTCGGTGATGATCGCCTTGACTCACCATACGCAGATTGCCCTCATCCTAAATCCTTCTCCCGAAGGGAGAAGGATTTTCACCCCTCAGCCCTGAAGGTTGAGGGGCAGGGGGTAAGGGCTGAACACGAGGGGCATGTATAAGATAATCCGCCGATTATGGAGTGCTGAGGATTGGTTATAGCGAACTCAGCACTCATCACTCGCTACGCATCACTGTTTTTTAGCAGCAGTGACGCCCGCTCTTGGGGTAACACCAATGCGGGAGGCGGACGCTGATCGGGCGTTCGAGTTCAATATCCAAGACCTGTGAAGGATCGCGGTGAACGCCGTAGCGAGCGTAATAAATCGTCTCAGAATTGAGATGTGTGTCGCAGTGATGACAGGCGCGTGAGGCGTGACCGGGGTCATTTTCCAATACGGCGGCGATTTCGGGGTGGGTAAGCAGCGCTTCGTGATTGGTCTCGCTGAAGCGCGTCCCGCACACGGCGATAAAGTTGGCATCGACGGCGAACGTCCGCGTCAGCTTGGTGCAGTTAGGGCAGCGCGCCTCAAAAAAAGTAACGTCGGCGCGTTGTGACGATCCCCGATCCGCGCGCGCGTTTTCGCAGTGGCGAATTTTGCCATCGAGCAGCGCGCCGATGAAATGATCGAGCGGGGTCATTTCGTCGTTGAGTTTAACCGAAAATGTCCCTGTCGCAGACGTTACCAGATGAAACAAGGGCAATTTTTTCCACGCCCGCAAGCCGCCGTCCTGATGCGGCGCGCTAGGTTCGTGGCGCACCAGCCAATCGGGCGGACTGCGAAAGAACCAGCAGCCACGAATGCCATCACTGGCATAACGCTCCTGGCGTGCCATCGCTTCGTCGAGGCGCAAGAAACTCCATTGCACTTCAAACGCGAGTTTTGAGCTGCCGCGTGCCGCCAGCACATCCGCGCGCCAATTGCCGCCGCTCACTTCCAGTGCGGCGTCCCACCCTGCCGACTGACATTTTTCCAGGATTATTTGTTTGGCGGTATGGTGATACAACGTTTCACTTTCTGACCGATTCATGCTGTTCACTCCATATGCGCGCATGGGAACTAAGAGATTTGTTTGAAGCGCGACCTCCCTGCTGATAAAATTTAACAGGCTTGGTAATATGTATATTACACCACATTACGAATCGACGCGCAAACGAATATCATAATCGGTGATATTTTCTAACGCGATCCAGAGCGGACGCACGAGTTCGTAATTACAAGTGCCGTCGGTAATGAACTGTGCTTGAATCGCGACGACGCGCGCTACGTCGTCACGGTCGATATCGATGATGTCATGGCGCGCGCTACAGCCATCACCGCGTGACCACGTGCCAATCAAGACACGCCCGCCAGCAAAATCGAACGTGCCGCGCACGACGGAACGGCGGCATAACTGGCTGTTATCCGCTAGATCGAACAGTGCGGTCACATCGGTATCGGCGCGGAGCGTGAAGATTTGCCCCGCGGCATCATAAACTGACTCGAAGCATAACCCTTCAAAGACCGCGCTGGCATCGACCCATATAACGCCATTGGTAACGGCGGGACTATCATCGGTGAGCGCGGGCGATGGATAAACAGGCGTGAGCAAATAAGGTACATCAGTGATGGAGGGCGGCGTAATTTGTGTACCGCACGCACTCGCTGCGATCATCACCCACGCGATAAGCACGATTAAAAACGATGTTGATTTCATACGGTCAATGATAACCCAAAAGCATGTGGGTCTTCCAAAAATAATACGTTCTTGAGGAAGTATATAGGGTGTCTTCACAAATGCGACGTATAACGGTTGTGGAGCCACTACATTTTCACGAAACCTACATCGCCGCCGTGTGTAATCTATGTTATGATCTTGTGTATGTCGTCATTGGGTTTCGCCGCACTAATTCGGGTCATCATCTATGCGAATTTTGATTATTTCGGATATTCACGCCAATTTAACCGCGTTTGAAACCGTGCTGGAAGACGCCGCCAAGCAATGGGAATATGTGTGGTGCCTGGGGGATGTCGTCGGTTATGGTCCCGACCCGAACGAATCGGTTGAACTGCTCAAGTCGCTGCCGCATCTATGTCTGGCGGGTAATCATGACTGGGCGGCGTTGGGGCGGTTGGATATACGCACGTTTAACCCGGACGCACGCAAGGCGGTACAGTGGACGCGTGATACGCTGACGCGCGACAACACCGCGTATCTGGACGCGCTGCCCACGACATTTGTGCTGGGCGATTACACACTGGCGCATGGCAGCCCGCGCGAGCCGGTGTGGGAATATATTTTGGAGCCGTTGATCGCCGCGCTGAACTTTTCGCATTTTGAAACGCCGTATTGTCTGGTGGGTCACACACATCAGCCCGCAATTTATGAATATGTGAGCGAGCAAAACGAGGCTGAATCCATTCAACCGATTTATCGCCAACAACGCCAATTGAACGGACGCCGTCAAATAATTAATCCTGGCAGTGTGGGTCAACCGCGCGATGCCAATCCCGAAGCCGCTTACGCGATTCTCGATATTGAAACCAACGTCATTGAAATGCGGCGGGTGGCATATAACATCGGCGCGGTGCAAAAACGAATGCGGCAATATGATTTGCCCGAACGTTTGATCGCACGGTTGGAACATGGCTGGTAAATCGCCGTGAGTAAGCGCGTGCCTGCTGTCAACCTTCCGACTGCGCTGATTGTCCCCGAAACCAAAGACAAAGATGATTTAACGCGCACAATCCGCCGTTATCTGGCGGAGGTGTATCGACTGAGCACGCGCGGCACCGGTGATGCCGTCGATGGTTTTGTCAGCACATCGGCGCTGGCGGAACTCTTGAATGTGAGCGCGCCCGCTGTCAACCGCATGGTGAGCAAGCTGCGCGAGATGGACTTGCTCAATCACGAGCCGTATCATGGCATCGCGCTGACGGAACACGGGCGGCGTGAAGCACTCAAACAGATACGGCGGCATCGAATCGTCGAAGCCTTTCTGGTGACGGTGATGGGCTTGGAATGGCATGAAATCCACGCCGAAGCCGACCAAATCAGCAGTCAACTGACCGAAAATTTAGAAGCGCGGATGTACGCGATGGCAGGCAGCCCGGTTACGTGCCCGCACGGTGAACCGATTCCGGCGGTCGATGGCACGCTGACCGAGCCGAAGGATCACTTGCTTACAAGCGCGCCGATCAAGCACATCGTCACGATCACACGGGTGCGGACGCGGGAAGCGGATCGACTGGAGTATCTGGGTGCGCTCGGCTTGGTACCGGGTACACAGGTCGAGGTCATTCATATCGCGCCCTTCAACGGACCGATGCAGCTTCGTGTCGGCAAAGAATACCGGATCGTCGGGCACAACCTGGCGGAGATGATTCGGGTTAACGTGTGACGCTCGCTGGCAACCAGCCGCTTTGAAAGACATATGGGACTTTTGACCGCCGATCAGACCGATGAGATTGCGGCGGCGGTCGCTTTATGTATCGGCTGTCAAGGCTGATTACCCCCCCAGCACCGCCGCTACGACCGCAGGCGTGACAAAGGCTTCGACGACCGCCGCGATCAGCAAGCCGGGAAGCACCAGCCCCAGAAAAATCTTGATCGCATCACCGAGCGCGACCGTCCACGCATGACCGACCGTGCCGCCTTTGGGTGGGCGCGTGATCACCGCTCCAAGCCGGAACGCGACCGCCGTCGCCACAATGATGATCGGAATTTCAATGATCCCGTGTGGCAGCAGCGCTGATAGCAAGATCGTCGGGGAGTAGCCCGACACAGCCAACTGCGCCGCGATATAACCGATGATCAAATACGTGAGCGGTGTCAAAATCAACGCGGCGACGCCGAACGTGAACAGAGAAAGCAGGAGCGCACCGAGCAGCAGCCGCGCGTTCGTCCAGAAAATGCCGATGATCGGGTCGGTGCCGAAGAACAGCGCGACGCTGCTATCAAGGTTGGTCGCTGCCTCACGCAAGGGCAAATCGGACGGTAAGCCCAACTGCCAACCGGGTAAATTGCCGATGATATAGCCGATCACCAGCGACACGACAAAAAAGACGAACACGATCCGCAGTTCGCGCCGCGCGTGACGCAGGCTGACCACCATGCCGCGCGTGTACCACTCGATCACGTTGCGGGCGGGCGTGCCTTGATCATCAACGGCGCGGATATAATGCCCGATCTTGCGCAGTGAGCCTTTCAGATTGAGCGAGTCGATGGTGCGTCCGAGCAGTTCTTCGCGGTTGAAGACCGCATTGCCGACGCGCAGCAGCAAAATTGTCACGATAAACATGCCCATGATGATCGCCCACAGCGCACCGATTCCGTTGGGCGACTCAGCGTCGGGCGCGAGAAACATGATCGCGCTTTCGCCCTGAATGATGATCGTCATCGGGATGATGATGAAACTCGCCAGCAAATTGGCGGCGCGTGTGCTGGTCGTTTGACTGCTCACGACGACCGCCCCCGTCACCATGACCAGCGCTTGCACCGTCGTCAGCAAAATAATCTGCACGACCAACATCGCGGGCGGACGCCATTGCAGTTCACCCGTGAGCAGACTGACCAGATACACTGCCATGCCGCCGTACGACGAGACCAACGGCGGGATCATCGCGCTCAGCGTTTTGCCGATATAGAGTTCGGTGTTGGTGAGCGGCGTACTCAACAGCGGCTCAAGGCTGCGCCGTTCTTTTTCGCCGACGAAGGTTTCGAGCGCGATCACCAGCGAAATCGAGATCGGAAAAAAGCCGACGATCATGAGCAAAAACGGGATCGTGCGATCACCGATGATTTGCGCGCCGTAGCTGGCGACAAAACCCGAAAACGACGACGCGACGACCTGTGCCAGAAACGGGAACAGGAACGTCAGCACGAAAATCGGCGCGATGATGCGCCAATCGCGGAAGCTGTCACGGACTTCGCGGCGCGTGATGATCAGCGCGTTGCCCAGCGTCGTCCGCCAGGACGGGTTTTCTGGTGTCGTGGTTTGTGTGGGAATACCCGCATCGAACGGTCTAACGGAGGTGTTCATCCTTGCGCCCTTTCGCCTCGTCGTCTTCGACGACTTGCAGATAGATTTGTTCGAGATTTTGCGACATTGGCGCGAGCGAGACGACTTCGACTCCCGAATCGATCAAGCGGCGCAGCACGATAGGATTGGTCAGGTTTGGATCTGCGACACGATAACGCAGCCAGTGATCGCCAGACTCTTCGACCGTGACCAGTTCGCGGATTGTCGCCGCCGCCCCGTTCAACTTTTCACGCGTGTGTAATTCCATGATCGGGTCACCGACAATTCGCCGCGACAGGTCTGCGAGCGACCCTTGCTCGATGATTTGTCCGTGCCGGATGATCGCGATCTGATCCGCCAGTTCTTGCGCTTCGGCTAAATTATGCGTGGTGATCAAGAACGTGCGTTTGTCGCGCTGGAGTTCGATGATGGCGTCGCGCACCAGCTTGGCGCTTTGCGGATCCATCGCGCTGGTTGGCTCGTCGAGCAGCAGGACGGGCGGGTTGTGCAGCATCGCCCGCACCAGCGCCAATTTCTGCTTCATACCTTTGGAATATTCGCCCAGTGTCTTGCGCAGCGCGAACGTCAAGCCGAAACGCTCCATCAAATCGAGCGAGCGTTTTTTGCGTTCGTTCGCATCGAGCTTATACACGCGCCCGAAAAAATCGAGATACTCGACCGCGCGCATCCGCTCGTATAAGCCGTGCTGCTCGGTCAGTACCCCGACGCTGGCGCGGACTTGCGCGGGCTGCTTGATGATGTCGTAGCCCGCGATACGCGCTGACCCGCTGGTAGGCGCGAGGATGCTTGTCAACATACGCACGGTGGTCGTCTTGCCCGCACCGTTGGGACCGAGCAGGGCTAACACCGACCCGGCGGGGACATTGAGCGTCGCGGAATCGACGGCGAGAAAATCCTCATAATATTTGGTTAGTTCGTGCGATTCGATCATGTGTGCCTCGGTAGGGGTATGGTTGTGCCATGCCCGCGTTATCTACGGCTGTTTCCTGACAACATATCGATTATCGCACAGGAACGACGCGCGTGAGGATGAACAAACCGTGAAATCGGCGTGGTTGGGGCATGACAAGCGCCTAAAGATGAACGATTTGACGCAACTGCTCAGCCCTCACCCTAAATCCCTCTCCCTCAGGGCGAGGGACTTCAAAAGCGCGTTTTTCTCCCTCATGGAGCAACGGTCGGGGGATAAGGGATACCTGAGCAGTTACGATTTGACGCAAAGGCGCGAAGAAAAACAAAAGCAAAACGCGAGCGGATGGGCAGGGCGGAAGAAATTCCGCACTACACCCGAAATAATTCGCTGACTTTGACGCTGAAACCGGGCAGCACCGATCCACCATCGAGCAACTCGTTTTCAGTCAGAATGTTTTCGTCGGTCGGCGTGTAGACTTCGACCAAGCGCTGATCGGGCAGCACTAGCCAGACCATCCTTGATCCGTTGGCGAGATAATATTTGGCTTTTTCGCGCATCGCTTTGAGCGAGTCGTCCGCTGACTTGACCTCGATTGCCAGATCGGGCATGTACGGGACAGCGCCTTTTTTGATGATCGGATCGGGTGCTTCGGCGTAATACGAAATATCGGGCAAGCGCGAATTGTGCGCGTCTGCGGGCATTCGGTGACGGACTTCAATCCCGATACGCCCTTTTCCGGTCGAACGCACAAAAATACCGAGCAGAATGACAATATCAGTATTGACGAATCCGTGTTCCTGCGGCGGCATTTTCTCGATGATCTCCCCGTCGATGAGTTCAGGTAATCTATCGCGGTTTTCGGGGAGCGCGAGCATCGCCTCGAATTGATCGACCGTAATCGATTGGGTTTGCGTAAGCATGGTGCGCCCTCAAGGTGTGTATTTTTAGTAGTTTAACACGCCAAAAAAAACCAAAAATATAACACAAAGACACTAAGGCACGGAGGCACAGAGAGATATGTAGGGACGGGACTCAGTCAGACGCGCCCGTGCTGCCATGCCCGTACGAACGCGCGATTATTTCTGTTCGCGTATTTTTGCTTCGTTGTCGCGTATCCAACCTTCAACTTGTGTACGCTTTGCGTCGCTTAAGTTCCTTAACTCAATATAACGGTGATAATCGGCGTTGGCTTGGGCATACATCCCTTTATAATGATAGGCGATGCCGCGATTTCTATAAGCAACGGCATCTCTGAGGTCAAGGCGGATCGCTTCGTTATAGTCGGCTATCGCGCCGTCTAAGTCGCCTTTCGCATTGCGCGCGGCGCCGCGATATGATAAGCAGCTTCATTTGTCGGGTCAAGGCGGATCGCTTCGCTTGCGTCGGCAATCGCGCCGTCGAAGTCGCCTTTCGCATCGCGCGCGAAACCGCGATTATTATAAGCAGTGGCATTTGTCGGGTCAAGGCGGATCGCTTCGTTATAGTCGGCAATCGCGCCGTCCAAGTCGCCTTTCGCATTGCGCGCGAAGCCGCGATTAGTATAAACAGTGGCATTTGTGGGGTCAAGGCGGATCGCTTCGCTTGCGTCGGCTATCGCGCCGTCGAAGTCGCCTTTCGCACGGCGCGCTAAGCCGCGATTATTATAAGCAGAGGTATTTGTGTGGTCAAGGCGGATCGCTTCGTTATAGTCGGCAATCGCGCCGTCGTAATCCTCAGCCAGAATACGCTGCTTTGCCCTCGTCGCATATGCCGCCGCCGACCCCAACGGCGGATCATGAACTTCTGGTGCGCTCGGTTTTGGTTTTACGGACGGTGCGGGTGTGCGCGTCAAGATCGACTCAATATCGCGCATCAACCGCTCAATATCGTCGTAAAACGCTTTGCCGCCATCCAGCCGCGCCGCGTTGATGTCGCACATCGGGCGCAAACTCTCCGGCAAGTCACGGCGGTTCGGCATCCCCGCGCCTTTAATACACACAGGTGCGAGGATCGTCGTCGGCGTACTCAACGCCGTCTCCAATTCGATGCGCACATAGTCTCGATCATCATCGGCAGCTTTCGCCTGCAGCAACGGCAGCCAATCAGGTCCGATGATTGCCAGCACCGCATCACTTTCGCTGATGCGCGTCTTAATATAATCCTCAAAGCGTGTGAACGCGGGCAGATTATCAAAATCCATGAACACATGCTCGCGCCCGTAACGTTGGATCAACCAATCGCGTATACGGTATACAAAGTCGGCATTATCTGCCTGGCGGTAGCTGATGAAGATTTTGCGTGTCGGTTGTGTCATCGGTCTATATATCCAGGATCGGTTATGTGGCGCTGACGTTTCTGGTATTATACGCGACAATAAGGCAATTAGCGATCACAATTCAGGGGGAAACGCATGAACCAATTCATGGCAACGCTGACGCGCTACGGGGTTGGCGCGTTGAGCGTTCTGTATTTGATTTTTCCAAATTTAGGGCTGGCTGAACCGCTGCCCGATGCGATTCCGGTGGTTGGTCACGCCGACGAAGTCGCGGCGACGTTTTTGGCGGCGATCATGTTTCGGATTTTTCCGGCGATCAAAAATCCGTCGGTGGCGCGCGTGGTCGTGAGCGGCATTTTAGGCGTGATCGGCGCGATTTATCTGGTCTATCCGTCGTTCAGCTTGTTGGAGTTCATCCCCGATGTGATCCCGTTCGTCGGCAACCTGGACGAAGCGGGGGCGGCGCTGCTCGTCGCCAACGCGCTCCGCACGGTGTTCGCGCGCCGTGATGACAGCGGCGAACAGGGACAGATCATCGAGGGGCAGACCGCAGCGAAAAAAGGTGGGGCTTACCTCAACCCCTAACCCAAATTCGGAGCGGGCAAGACACCTTTAACAATCGATGGCGTCGAACCTCCACCCCCCAACCCCATCTCCGTGTGGCGCTGAGGAGAGGGGGAGAACCGCTCGACGATTGCCCCGCTTACGCCGCGACTTTCGTCGGCGCGTCGGCGCTGCGGCGGCGCATGATGAACACGATCAGCGCGATCACGAACGCGATCACAGCGCCCGCTTGCGAAACATTGACGCCTGCGACGAGCGAGACGGGCACGCGCAGAAATTCCAGAAAGAAGCGTACTGCGGCGTATTGAAGCACGAACAGCAAGAAAATGTCGCCTTGACGCAGTGTTTTTCCGCGCGCGCGCTGCCATAAACTGAGCAGCACGATAAAGGCGAGAAAATTCCACAGCGATTCGTACAAGAACAACGGATGAAAGCGCGTTTCGACGGGGTACGCGACCAGACTGCTGTATTCACCGACACGCTTGTCGGTGGGGACTAAAATACCCCACGGCAGCGAGGTCGGGATACCGTATAGTTCCTGATTGACCGCGTTCGCCCATCGCCCAATCGCTTGACCGAGCGGAATACACACGCCAGCAATATCCAGCCAGTATGGAACCGACAGCTTGTTATGGCGCATATACAGATACGCGCCTATGCCGCCGCCCAAAAATGCGCCGAAGATGTGCAGCCCGCCGCTCCAGATCGCAATCGCGCCGTTTTGCAGATCGAAAAAGTTTTGGAAATAAAATTCGGTCGTTTGACCGCGCGCGATCGCGTCGATGGGCGGGAACAACACATACCATAAACGCGCCCCGATGATCGCCGGGATGATCGCCCATGTCAGCCCACCCCAGATATGATCCGCGTCTTGTCCATCGCGCTTTGCCAGCCGTGCGGCGATAACCGCCGCCACTAGCATGCCCAGAACGATGATGATTCCGTAATAACGAATTTGCAGACGGTCAAATAATTCGATGTATTCGGCTTGAAATTCCATGCTGCTGAAACCTCTACTTGTCGAGATGACGGTACACGTAAAGTAAACGCTGCACAGCGGTGATGTTCGTCCCGATGGCGAGTATCCACAACATCGGGATGGTCAGCGGCGCGATCAACAGCGCGATGATCAGTACCGCTGCCCGCTCGAACCGCGAAAACAACCCAATTTTGACGCTGAGATCGGCTTCACCTGCCCGTGCGCGCACGTAGCTTACCACAAAACTACCGATCAGGGAGAGCAGCGCCAGCACCATATAGTCAAATTGATCGAGCGTGGCAAAATAAACCGTCAACGCGCCGAAAATCATGCCGTCGGCGTAGCGATCCAGCGTCGAATCCAGCACCGCGCCAAAACGATCGGTGCGCTGCATTGCCCGCGCGACCGCGCCATCGAGCGCGTCAAGCGGGAAACTCGCCAGCAGCAGCAAACCGCCGATCTGCAATTGACCGCGCGCGATCACGACCGCCGCAATGGCGATCACGATCAGTCCGGCAATCGTGATCGTATCGGGATGAATCCCAAGTCGATGCACGGCGCTTCCAGCGCGACGGGTAACGCCGTCGAATATGGCGCGTGCGCGATCCGAAAGGGTGGTTGATGCTGTGGGTGGTGTGGTCATGTACGAGAGTATAAAGGGTAGAGGCATGGCTGTGCCATGCCCAAATTGCATCCTGTGGAGGACATGGCACAGCCATGCCCACGCTAAGAAGTTGACTAAGATTTTGTAACTGCTCAGCCCTCATCCTAAATCCCTCTCTCACAAGGAGAGAAGGACTTTCTACCGCGTTTCTCCCCTTCTCCCTCATGGAGAAGGGCAGGGGGTGAGGGCTGAAAACGAGGGGCTTGCGTAAGGCGAGTCATAAATTATAGTTTTTCGGACAATGCGTGATTTATCCCTACGAAAGATGTCCACGATATTAGCACTCGCTATTATGTTTCGATCTTGCGCCGAGACTGACGGTGTATTACACTGAGAAGATAGTGCGGGGAGTGGCGCAGTTTGGTAGCGCGCAGCTTTCGGGTAGCTGAGGTCGTGGGTTCGAATCCCGCCTCCCCGACAAAAGTAAGTGTTCGCGGCAGGTTAAACTCTCCATTGATAGCGTGATGACTACTGCGCATCCCCTTTTTAGACTATTTTAATTGTTTTTCCCCCGTCGCTGCCGTGCGATCTCGAACGCCAGCACCGCGCTCGCCGCTGTCGTGCCAAGCGCCTGCTCGAAGTCACTCGCATACGGGATATTCACACGCAGATCGGCGCTATCGGCGAACGAACGCGTCACCCCGCGCTTTTCGCCACCGATGACCAGAAATAATGGCACGCTAAGATCGACATCATAAATTGGCTTCGACCGCCGTTGATCCGCCACGACGACCTTCAAACCGCGCATCTTGAAGAAATCCGCGGCTTCTTCCACCGTGTCCGCAATCGCCGTCGGAATCCATTCGGTCGCGCCCGCGCTCGCCCGTGCGACAATCGCCGCCGCACCGCCGATCCAGTTGCGCGGACGTACAACCAAGCCATGCGCGCCCGCCGCGTAAAATGCGCGGATCGACTGCCCGAAGTTGAACGGGTCTTCAACGCCATCGAGCATAATGATGAACGGGCGTTCGATACCCTTGACGAGCATCTCCAGCTCGATAAACTGCCGTTCACCAACGAACGCCAGCACGCCGCCGTGTGTTTTGCCTTGCGCCAGCGCATCGATCTCGTCTTCTGGCACGCGATAAATTGGCACACGCTTCGCCTCGGCGGTCTTGATCAACTTGGTCACTTCATAATCGCGGTGGTTTTCGCGCACGACCAGTGTATTGACCTCGCGGCTGCCGCTTTTCAACGCCGCTTCAATCGATATCAACCCTTCAAGGATCAACGGCGGCTGCACGCTGGACATTTACAGCCCCTTCGCTTTGGCTTCATCCCAGAGCGCATCCATCTCGGCGAGTGTCATTGCTTTCAGGTCGCGCCCTTGTGCTAGCGCGCCTGCTTCGACATAGCGAAAGCGCCGCGAAAACTTGGCGTTGCTCTCGCGCAGCGCAATTTCGGGGTCGATCTTGATCCAACGTGCCCAGTTTGCCATCATCAACAGCAGATCGCCCATTTCTTCGCGGATATGATCGGGATCGGTCGCTTCGAGCAGTTCAGCTAATTCCTCGCGGATTTTGGCGATTACGTCGGCGCTGTTCGCCCAATCAAAACCGACTTTTGCCGCCTTGGCGGTGTAATCTGCCGCTTGCGCCAGCGCGGGTAAACTTTTCGGCACGCTGTCCAGAATCGAGGGACGCAGCACGCCTTTTTCGGCATGTTCCTGCTTCTTCAACGCCTCCCAATTTGTCACCACATCTGCCGCGCCACCAACGCTGACATCACCCCACACATGCGGATGACGCCGGATCAGCTTGTGATTGAGTGCCATAATAATGTCGCTCATGCTGAACGTGCCCGCTTCAACGGCGATTTGCGCGTGCAGCACGATCTGCAAGAGCAGATCGCCTAGTTCTTCGCGCAGCGCGTCAGTATCTTCGGCGTCGAGCGCGTCGAGGACTTCGTGCGTTTCTTCTAAGAGATATTTACGCAGCGATAAATGGGTTTGTTCGCGATCCCAAGGACAGCCCTCTGGCGCGCGCAAGTGAGCGATTGTTTCTTGCAGCGATTCGAAGCCGCGCAAACGCGGATACGCTGGCACATACAGCGCGGTCAAATACGCGATCCGGTCGCTGTGATCAATTTCGTGGAGCGCGACCGTTTCGACGCTCGCGTCGGGCGTGCCCGCAGCATGGATCAACTGCACTGGAAAATCGTCGGGGTATTGGTTCATCAGCGTGAGCTTGAGGTCGGATGCCATCGCGCGGTTATAGACCTGACCGAGCAGTGCGGGTGCATCCGGGTTGAGCGGTGGATGATGCGCGTCGGCAATCGTGATCGCATCATAAATTTGCAATCCGTGAATCGCATCGACGCCGACCAGCGCCAATGTCGGCTCGATGAAACTGATTCCATTGACGATTTGCACGGGTATATTTTCAGTTTTGGCGCGCGCGATCAACCCTATAATCGTCGCTTCGGCAACCATCGGGTCGCCCGGTACAGCATACACGACATCACTTACATGCGCGGCAGTCATCACGCGCTCGATGATCGCCGCGTACACGTCGGCGAATGCTGCGTGTTGCTCGTACAAATCGTCGCACGCGCTGATCGCCGCTTGATTGGGCAGCGCTGGCACACACGGATGATGTCGCGTGCGTAAAATCACACGTGGCGCGTTTTCAAGCGCGCTCCACGCGCGGCGCGAAAGATCGTCGGGGTGTCCGGGTCCAAGTCCAAGCAGGGTGAGGGTCATACGAGAAATTATTTCCAATCAAAAATGTCTTTGACAAGCAGGGTGAAACCGGGCAGCACACGACCACCGTCCAGTGTATCGTTTTCACCCAAAATCTTGACAGGTTGTGTCGGCTCGTACACATGGACGAGTCGTTCTTGCGGATACACCACCCATACAACGACCCCTGCCAATAGGTAGTTTGGAATTTTTATACTCAAAATACGGCGCGATTCAAGGGATGAGGGATAATCGACCTCGACCGCTAAATCAGGTGGAAAAGGCGCGAACCATTCGGTCGTTAAAGTTTTTGGCTTCGCAATGAAGGCAACATCGGGTGCATAACGCTCGCCGGAAACCGTGTAACCGCCGGCTTCGCCTGTTATATAACCTAATTCCCGATCTTCAACGAAGTTACCCATACGGCGGTTGATGCGCGACGAGATATGAGACGACGCAATATTCGATGGCGCTTCGACAATCTCCCCTCCAATAAGTTGAAAAATACGGTCAGCATTTTCGGGAAGGTTGATGAACGCCTCGAACGCTTCTACAGACACAGATTTTGCGGGCGCGAGCATGAGAACGATCCTCGTTACGGACGAACACCATCATTGTATAGCAAAAAGGACACAAACCCTCTGTGTCCTGTGTATTTTCTGTGCTTGAGCCGAAAACGCTTTAGCGCTTGGTGTACGTCGGCGCTTTGCGGGCGCGTTTGAGACCTGGCTTCTTACGTTCCTTGACGCGCGGGTCACGGGTGAGCAGCTCCGCATCACGCAGCGACGGGCGCAGTTCAGGGTCAATTTTGAGCAGCGCACGGGCGACGCCGAGCTTGCACGCATCGCGCTGACCGCTGATGCCGCCGCCGTTGACATGGATCGAAATATCGTAACCACGTTCCTGACCGACCACCTTTAACGGTGATAAGACGAGATCGAGATCACCTTCGCGCGGCATGTATTCGAGCGCGTCGCGGTCATTGATGACCACGCGACCCGTTCCGCCAGGAAACAGGCGGACGCGGGCGGTCGCTTCTTTGCGACGACCGATTCCTTCGTAATATTGAGACGACATAACGGTTTAGTTCTCCCCTGGCTTGCGTGTTTCGATCTTCAACACTTCCGGCTTTTGCGCTTCGTGCGGGTGTTCACTGCCAGCATACACATGCAGCTTGCCCAAGACTTGCGCGGTCAGCTTGTTCTTCGGCAGCATCCCCTTGACGGCGATGCGGATCGGACGATCTGGGAAGCGGGTGATTTGATCCTTGAGCGTAATCGACTTGATACCACCCGGATAACCGGAATGGCGGTTATAAATTTTCGATTCCATGCGGTCGCCCGTCACGTAAATCTTTTCGGCGTTGATCACGATGACGTAATCACCCATATCCATGTGCGGCGCGAAGGTCGGTTTGTGCTTGCCGCGTAAGATCGTAGCGATCTGCGTGGCGAGACGCCCCAATGTTTGCCCTTCGGCGTCCACGACCCACCACTTGCGTTCGATATCTTTGGGGGTCGGTGACCAAGTTTTCTGATGCATATTCACCTCTTGGCGGGCGTCTCACCCGCGTCTGAAACAAACGAGTTCAAAGTGTTGTCTGCTGTTTTTTATCAGTGCTCAGCACTCACCACTAGCTAGCTGCTGCTATTGTACTTCACCTGCACCAACGTCAGTGCGTGCGGCGGGGCGATTGTCCAGTTTGAGACAAGCTGAGCGCCGCGAAATACCCGGTCTAACTGCGCCAGCGATTTGTTGCCGCTTGCGACATCGACCATATAACCCACTAAGCGTCGCACCATATGGTACAGAAACGCATCGCCTTCGACGGTGTAGCGCCACGAGACCGCGCCCGCACTTTCGGGCATCGCTGCGCGCTCCCAATACGAATGGAAGATTGTGCGGACGGCGTTATCCCCGTGCGGCGGTTTGCCAAATGCGCCAAAATCGTGCGTACCGATCATAAGATTGGCAGCGGCATCGAGCGCATTTGCATCGAGCGGCACGCGCACTTGCCACGCGAACCGATGCAGCGACGGAATACGTTCCGCCGCACTGACCACATGATACTTGTAAATGCGCGCCTGCGCGTCGAAACGCGGGTGAAAGCTGCTGCCTTCTGGCAGACTGACGAGCGACTGAAACACGATATCGCCCGGTAATGCCACATTGATCGCGCGCATGAGCGCGTCCGCGCCGTGCCGCCATTCGTCCGTACTCAGGTCGAAGGCGATCACTTGTCCGGTCGCATGGACGCCTGTATCTGTGCGTCCCGCGCCAATCGCCGTCACGCTGCACCCAGTCACCGACCGGATCGCGCTTTCGACTGCGCCCTGTATCGTCGGGATGCCATCCGCCTGACGTTGAAAGCCTTGAAAGCGTTCGCCGTCATACGCCAGCACCGCGCGATACCGGGTCAACCCTCACCCTCGACAACCTTCGGTTGACTTCCCCTCTTCATATAGTGAGAGGGTTGGGGCGTGAGGTTCATCATTACTCGCTGGTGGAGCGATCCACAAGTTCGAGGATCACCATTTCAGCGCCGTCACCCTTGCGCGGACCAATCTTGATCAAGCGCGTATAACCGCCGGGACGTGTTTCATAGCGCGGCGCAAGCGTATCGAACAACTTACCGACAAGGATACGGTTGTTGTTCAACTTGCTGGCAGCGATGCGGCGGGCGTGCAGTGCGCGGTTCGGGTCTTGATGCGCCAAGCCGCGTTTAGCGGTGGTGATCAAGCCTTCGACTTCATCACGGATGAAGATCGCCTTGGCGTGCGTGGTTTCAATGCGCTCGTGTTCGATCATCGCCGTTGCCAGCGATGTTCGCAGCCAACCGCGCCCTTGTGTACTGCGTGAAAGTTTCTTGCCGTATACACGGTGTCTCATCGCTTAATCCCCTAGTTCCGATGGGAACTCCACATCGTTGGGCAGATAGCCCTTTTCTTTCATCTTATCGACCAGCTCTTGCAGCGATTTTTCGCCAAAGTTGCGAATTGCCAGCATCGCGTCGGTGCCGCGATCCAGCATATCACGCACATCGCCAATCGTGGTGATGCCGGTGCGCTTGAGCGAATTGAATACGCGCACGCTGAGATCGAGTTCTTCAATCGGGCGGTCATACCACTGTGCATGATCCGAACGCACATCGTCATCGCCAGAATCCAAGCCTTCATACGGCATGGGTTCGACAACGCCGCCGATCACCGTCAAATGCTTCATCATAATCCGTGCGGCTTCGCTCAACGCTTCTTCGGGGCGGATGGTACCGTCCGTCCAAATTTCGATCACGAGCTTATCGAGATCGGTACGCTGGGCGACACGCGCCGGGCTGACCTCAAAGTTCACACGGCGGATCGGGCTGAAAATCGCGTCGATGGGCAGTTCGCCAATCGGCAGCCGTCCACGTTCTTCGGCGGGGCTGTAGCCGCGCCCCATCATCACTTCAAACTCGATTTCGATGTGCGCATCAGCGGAGTCGGCAGTGAACAGGTACAAATCGGGGTTTTCAATCTCGATTTCACCCGGCGCATTAATGTCCGCCGCCGTCACTATGCCTTCGCCGCGATGTTCCAGACGCAAACGCGCCCCATCTGCCCCTTCCAGGCGCAAGCGTAACTGCTTGACCTGAAGGATCAACTGGGTCATGTCTTCGCGCACGTTCGGAATCGCGCTAAATTCGTGATGTACATCGCTGACGCGGATCGACGTGACCGCAGCACCCGGCAGCGACGATAACAGGATACGGCGCAGCGCCGTCCCTAATGTTTGCCCGTAACCGCTTTCCAGCGGGCTAATGATAAAACGCCCATAGTTGCGTGTGACGGCATCGCTTTTGACTTCGTGCGGCAGCACCATATTATTCGTGATCAAGACCGCGCTCCTCGTGTTCATAAACCCCAACGTAATAACACCGTTTGATAATAAAGACGTGAGGCGTTGTTACACGCGGCGCTTTTTTGGTGGGCGCACGCCATTGTGTGGGATCGGCGTCTTGTCGGTGATGGAACGCACCTTCAAGCCACTGGCTTGAATCGCGCGGATGGCAGCTTCACGACCGGGACCCGGTCCCTTGATGAAAACATCGACTTCCTGCATCCCTTGATCGCGCGCAGCATCCGACGCGGACTGTGCAGCGACACGGGCGGCATAGGGTGTGCTTTTACGGCTGCCCTTAAACCCGCTCGTCCCGGCGCTTGCCCACGAAATCACATTGCCCGATTGATCGGTCATCGATACGATGGTGTTGTTGAACGTCGCATAAACATGCGCTTGCCCGTAAGGAATATTCTTCGTCGCTTTGCGCGTGGTGGCGCGGCGACCAGAAGTCGCTGCCCCAGCTTTGCCCTTTGATGCGGGTGTGCGTGCCATACCTACTCCTACTCCAACCAATGTTTACCCGGTTCATGGGTAACATACGCCCTGCAAGGATCGCAGGGCGTATGGTGTGCTGCATTCGTTCAATTGCGCTGCGGTTTACTGAAACCGGGTGACATCGGTGCTAACACCCGGTGAGGTCATCGCAGATAGGCAGCGCCATTACGGATAGTGCTAAGTAATGAGTGCAAAGAAAGTACTCGGTACTCGACACTGTTTCTACTTACTTCAATTACTTCTTGGTGGCGCCGCGACGACGACCACGACCCGGAACGGTCTTCTTGATGCCCTTGCGCGTGCGCGCGTTAGTGCGGGTGCGCTGACCGCGAACCGGCAAGTTGCGACGATGACGCAAGCCACGATAGCAGTTGATCTCCTGCAAACGCTTGATGTTCATCGCCACTTCACGGCGCAAATCGCCTTCGACGGTATACGGACCAATAGCTTCGCGCAGCGCCGCCAAATCCGCTTCCGTCAAATCTTTCACACGGACATTCGGGTCAATCTTCGCCTGCGCCAGCAGTTTATTGCTGGTCACACGCCCAACTCCATAAATGTACGTGAGCGCAATTTCGACGCGCTTGTCGCGGGGTAAATCGACCCCTTCAATACGTGCCATAACGTTCTACCTCACCCTTGCCGCGAGTCTGCTTTAGCCCTGACGCTGTTTGTGTTTCGGGTTGGAGCAAATCACCATGACGTGACCATGACGTTTGATGACGCGACACTTTGGGCAACGCGGTTTAACCGATGCCGATACGTGCATGTTCGCATCCATTCTTCTGTTTAACGAATTGACAGAACGTCGATTATACAAGTGATTGGCGGGTTGTCTAGGGCGGGGCGAAGAGCGGAAGTAAATATGCTTCCAAAATCTTCCTACAGAAATATTTGTAACCATGTCATAAATATTTTTATGCGATTAACAATGGCTGTCGTGAGATCAAATCATTACACTCATCCTAATTGTGCCGAGCGTCAAATATTTATCTGGAAAGCGCCGTAAAACCCCTGCCTTCAGGCATGGGAATATAAGGCGCTTTTCTGATAACCAAGCCCAGAAGATACAGGCGGATTAGCAATCATATCTTCCCAAGAAAATTCTGCCTCTCGATTTGAGGGACACAAGTTTCCATTTGGTTGTGGTGTGATCGAGAGTGCCGTCTCATTATTTTCGATAAGTATGGTGCGATTGGCTTGATTGGATTCTGTTGGTCTTGATGTCTGTTGCAGACGGGTGCTGGCAATAAATATCGCCAGCACCACAATCGCAACGACCCCTAAATATTTGAGAACCGTGCGGTTTTTAGCGAACATGACTACAGGTAAGTACCGTAACCTTGGGTTTCACGGACATTTACTCCTAAACTCAGTGAATCACGAATGTTCACCAGCCCTCATCCCCCGACCCCTTCTCCCTCAGGGAGAAGGGGAGAAAAACGCGCTTTTGAAGTCCCGCGCCCTGAGGGAGAGGGATTTAGGGTGAGGGCAAAAACAAGGTTTCGTGATTCACTGAAACTTCACTGACAGTGCTGTGAATAGCTAAAGGGACTTTACAGGTTCAACATCATTTTCATTTACGCTCTTCACATTACAGAAAGTATAACAGCTATAGCCAATAAGAGCGGTAAGACCTAATTGAGAAATACATAAACTTACTCGTTACAAAACCAGCCTATAAACATGAATTAAATTGGGCTTTTCATCTTACTTGCGCTTAGAAAATTACTCGCGGAAATCAAAAACACAAAGCACAAAAGTTCTAATTCTGTCACTCCAACTACCTACGTTACTCCACCCCGCCGAACTGCTTATTCTGCTTGGTCTTTTTGAGAAAATTGTCCAGCCGCGTCTTGAATACATCCGACTGGCGGCGCTGTTCTTCGATATAACCGATGCGAATCCGCTTGTACGAGTCGGAAAAGCGCTCGAAGTTGCCCCATATTTCTGGGTCATCTTGGAGCGCTTTGAGAATATCCGACGCGATTTTGAATGCTTCAAGCGATAAATCAGGCAGTACCGCCCGCCCCGCGTCAGTCATCTTGCCCGCCGCGATCAAACGACGCACGCGGTCTTTGTTGAGTTCCGTCCAATTACTTTTGGCGCGACGCGGCGTAAAGCGCTGTGCCGATTTTTCAGCGTCGATCTTTTTGGCGATGCCGTCGATCCAGCCGAAACACAGCGCTTCTTCGACGGCGTGCAAATACAGAATGCTCGGCTTGTCGCTTGATTTCGGATACGTGACCAACCAAATTTCGTCTTTGTCAGCATGGTGCTGCTCCAACCATGCCCGCCATGCCGCACGGTCGGGCGCGTAAAAGGTTTCCGTGATCGGCATTGGCGGCATTAGACTAGACTTCCCGTTCACCTTCATATGTGATCAAACGGGCGGCGCGGTTGCGCGTCACATAGCTGTGCGCCCATTGAGTCAAAACCAGCGCACGATTTTGAAACGTGACCAACTGCATCAAGTGGACGAACAACCACGCCAGCCAACCCAACAGCCCGGTAAAACGGATCGTGTGCAAATCAGCGACGGCGGCGGCGCGCCCGATGGTCGCCATATTGCCTAAATCGCGATAGACGAACGAACTCGGCGGTGGCATCGAACGCACGCGCGCGCGGATCACACTCGCAACATAGTTCCCTTGCTGCTTGGCAACTTGTGCGACACCGGGCAGCGACTTGCCGTCGGTTTCAAAATGCGCCAAATCACCGACGATGAAAATTTCTGGGTAATTAGCGATGCTGCAATCACCGGTGACGATCACGCGCCCGGCTTTATCGATTTGTGCGCCCGTCGCGTCAGCAATCGTCTTGCCAAGTTCGATGGCGCGCACGCCCGCGCCCCATAAAACCGTTTTGGCGGCGATCCGCTCGCATTGGTCGCCACTTTTAACGGTCACGCCATCATGATCGACGTCGGTGATCAAAGTGTTAAGACGCACTTCGACGCCCATTTTTTCGAGCGCATGGCGCGCATATGCTGATAATTTTTCGGGGTACGGCGTGAGCAGTCGATCCAGCCCTTCGACCAGGATAATTCTTGCCTGTGCAGGGTCAATCGAGCGGAAATTACCGCGCAGCGTATAGTGTGCGATCTCCGCCAGCGCGCCTGCCAGTTCGACCCCCGTCGCGCCGCCGCCGGTGACGATGAACGTGAGCCATGCTTTGATTTTCTCCGGGTCGGTTTCGCGTTCCGCGTGCTCGAACGCCGATAAGACTTGTGTACGAATCGTCGTCGCATCTTCCAGGGTTTTTAAGCCGGGCGCTTGCGCTTCCCATTCGTCATGACCGAAATAGTTGTTTCGCATCCCAGCGGCGACGATTACACTGTCATACGGAATATCGTCGCCGTCGCGCAAATGGACACGGCGCGCCAGTGGGTCGATGCTGATGACATCACCTAAAATTACGCGCGCGTTGTGCTGTTCTTTGAGAAAGGCGCGTAACGGCGTGGCGATATTGGCGGGCGAGAGCGAGCCCGTTGCCACTTGATAGAGTAACGGCTGGAACAGATGAAAATTTCGTTTGTCGATGAGGGTGATTTGTACGTTCTCGCGGTGGAGTTCTGTCACCGCCGCCAAGCCACCGAAGCCGCCGCCAATCACTACGACTCGGTGTACTGTCTGCATTTGCATCTGTATAGCCCTCTTATACAACTATTGTCGCTCGTTTGATCATGCTTGTGATGGTTATCACAAATAAGACGGTGTGATTGTATCTGATCTTTCGTTTACGACGATGCCTAGCCTAAATCGGGGTCGATTCCGGCGGCGCGTGCGCGTTCTATCACAGCGCGGGCTGCGCGGATGATCGGCATATCGACCATTTTGCCATCGAGCGCGAAAGCGCCCCGCCCTGTGGCTTGATGATCGTCATGCGCGCGAATCAGCCGGAGCGCCGCCGCGACTTGCTCACTTGTCGGCGTAAAAACGCGCTGAATAGGCTCGACTTGCGCCGGATGAATCGCCAATTTGCCCGTATAACCCATGTGCAATGCAGTTTCGGCATCGGTCATCAAGCCATCCGTATCTTGAAAACCAAGATAGACGGTATCGACCGCCTGTAAGCCAAATGCTTTGGCGTGCAGCACGACTGTGCCGCGCGCATACGCGATTTCGGCGCCACCCACGGTACGAGTCAAGCCCATATCACCCGCCAAATCTTCCGCGCCGAAGATCAATGCGACCAGACGCGGCGAATTTTCGACGATCTCACGAATATTGACGACGCCTAACGCGGTTTCGATGATCGCCAGCACAGCGATACTGCCTTCAATCCAATTGTGGCGGCGTTCGGATTCGGTCAATCGTTCGCTCAACTGCGCGATTTGCCATGCGGCTTCAACTTTGGGGACGACATAGCCATCCGGCTGCGCGTCGACGGTCGCGGCGATATCGGCATCGGGGAAGATATCGCGCACGATTGGATTAAGGCGTACCAACTTTTCGGTACGCCCAAAGTCGATTTCACGCAGGGCGGCGGCGATTACAGAGCGCGCTTCATCTTTGGCGTTCAGCGCCACACCGTCTTCTAAATCCATGATGATGGAATCGACGCCGACCGCCACACCTTTCTCGATTTTACGACGCTCATCGCCCGGCATGAACAATAAAGCGCGTCTCGCTCGCATGGTCGCCTCCTAAAACTTGTCGGGGTAAATCTCGCGTGCCAATGCTTCTTCTTGAGCGACCAAATCGCTCAACAACTGCAAACCACCGTTCCAAAACGCCGGGTCGTTGAGGTCGATACCGATTTTTGCCAGCAACCGATCCGGGTAATCGCTGTTACCCGCTGCGAGCAGTTCAAGATACTGCGGCACGAACGAGTCGCCACGTTCCTGATACAGTTTGTACAGCGCCAGGACGAGCAGTTCGCCAAACGCATAGGCGTAGACATATCCTGGCGACCCGACGAAATGGCTGACATAGCTCCACCAGATGCCGTAATCGTCACTCAAATTTACGCTGTCGCCGAACATCTTACGCTGGGTTTTCAGCCAAATTGTATTGATCTGGTCAGTCGAAAGTTCGCCTTGTTCGCGGCGCGCGGTATGCAACCCATCTTCAAAACGATTCATCGCCACTTGACGAAATACCGTCGCAAAACTGTCCTCGATTTTTTGTGCCAACATCAACAAGCGCGCTTTGGGGTCGTTTTCCTGGCGCAGCACATCCTGAAACGTGAGCATCTCACCAAACACCGACGCGGTTTCTGCGGTCGTCAGCGGCGTGTACTGGTAGTATAACCCTTGCGCCTGACCAGCCAGGAATTGATGCAGCCCATGACCGAGTTCATGCGCGAGCGTCATGACTTCACGCGGTTTACCTGTGAAATTGACCAGAATAAACGGATGCGCGCTCGGTACAGCGGCGGAGGCAAACGCACCCCCGCGTTTGTTCGGCAGCAGCGCGGCATGAATCCAGTTTTCATCGAAGAAGCGCTTGACGATTTCGCCTGCCTGTGGGTTGAACGCCTGATACGCTTTGGTGACAACCGCGCGCGCTTCTTCCCACGAATACTGCGAGGTTGGCGCATCCGCGAGCAGCGGCGCGTAACGATCATATTCGGTCAGTTCATCAAGACCAAGCAGCGCACGCTTGAGACGATAATGACGCGCGACGATTTCGTAATTCGACGTGACCGCGTTTACCAACGCATCGACGACCGTATCTGGCGCTTTGTTATCCATATTGCGCGCGCTGATCCATGTCGGATAGCCGCGCCGTGCATCATCCTGCGCTTTATCTTGCAGCAAAATATTGAATACATAGGTCGTTTCCATGCTGCGCGCGCGCAGCCCTTCCGCGACCAATGTGGCTGCCTGGCGACGTACATCACGGTCTGTGCTATACAATTTATCGAGGATTTTCGACAAATTGATCGACTCGCCATTCCAGTCAAAACGCAGCGCGCTGATCAACTGGGTAAAAAAACGATTCCAGGCAGCACGCCCAGTCACACTTTTTTCGACCAACAAACTTTCTTCAACTTCGCTGAGCATAAACGGGCGAAATCGCAAATCACTTTCGAGCAAATGTGCATATTTGTGCAGCGTCGGTTGTGCCAGCAGTGCGCGCGATTGGTCATCGGGCGTCGCTTTCCATTCCAGATCGAAGAACATGATCTGCTGTTCGATGGTCGCGTTAAATTCCTGCGCACGCGCCAGCAACGCACCTAATTCAGGCGCAGACGTATCGGTGGCAAAATTGAGAAAGGCATAGCTGCTGATGCGTCCCAATTTGTCATACAGCGCTTCGCGCTCTAACAACGCGTCGATCATCCCTTCGGCGTCGAGTGTTGCCACCTGACCACGATACGATGCCGCGAACGACTCCGCTTGCTGGCGAATCGTGTCCATATCGTGCGTAATTGCCGGGTCTTTCGGGTTGGAATAGAAAATCGACAAATCCCAGATTATGTTTTCAGCACCGGTGGGCGCTTCTTTTACGAGATCGATCATAGCCTTCATCTTTCCGTAAAAATTTAATGAAACGAGGTTTAAAGAGTTTACCATGAACTCCTTAAAACCGTTCAACTTTTCTTAAATGGATCGATTTTTAGGTCGCGTCATTGAGAAAGAGCATTCCAGTGTGAAAGTTTTTCGTGCATCATCGCTAAGCGGCTGACCGAACAAGCGCCAGTGCGATCAAACCAATTCTGCGCCCAATCTACACGAAACGTTCGATATTTGGGGCGTTGTTGGGATATAACATGGGAGTTTCCTTTTGACTATAGCTGAACACCTTGTACAAACGGTGTGCATTGTCAAAGGATTCATCTATTTCCAGAGGAGCGACACATCACATGGCGACATTGAATGAAACCGACATCGGCGCGCGCTTGAGCCACTTAAACGGTTGGGCGCGTAATGGCATGGTGATCAGCAAGCTGTACGCCATGGAAACCTACATGACAGGGTTGGCGTTCGCGGCGGCGGTGGGCACAGTGTGCGAAGCATTGGGGCATCACCCCGATATCTTGATCGGCTGGCGCAAAGTCACGGTGAGCTTTACCACGCACGACGCCGGCAACGTATTGACCGACAGCGACTTCGACGCTGCCGATGCTGTGGAACGGTTGGGCTACCCGACTGTTTAAGGACTATGAATCGCAGAGGACGCAAAGAACGCCGTGCAGTAAGTCCAACCGCTAAGCGCTGTGTGTCCTCTAGGATTGACTGTTTTCATTGATGAATACACTACTCAAAATTTTCGGCGTGCCGCATGAACTGCTGCATGTTGTTGCGCTGTGGTTGATCGGGCGGCGCGCGGTCGAATTTACTGCGCGTCATGTCCTCATCCCCGATGACTTGAGCATACGCCAGTATATTTTCGTCGCCGCGTTTCCGGGAGGCGTGTTCGCGTTCATTTTGTGTCTGGGCATGGTCGGTGTGTTACAGGCGACAGCGTGGCAACATGTACTTTTGGCGATCTTCGCTATCATTAGCGGAGGATTTGGTGTGACCAGTGCGTTCGGTGACTTTGATTTGATTGTGATGCGCTTACAAGAACGGAATATGGATAATGAGTGACGCCCCGCAGTTGGAATGGTGGAAAACAGGCGTGGTCTATCAGATTTACCCGCGCAGTTTCAAAGACAGCAACAACGATGGCATTGGCGATCTCGCTGGCATCACATCAACGCTCGATTATTTGAATTGGCTGGGCGTGGACGCACTGTGGCTATCGCCGATTTTTCCGTCGCCCATGAAAGATTTTGGTTACGATGTCGCAAATTATGTCGATATTCACCCGGCATTCGGTACGCTGGCAGATTTCGACGCACTGCTCGCAGATGCACACAAGCGCGATATGAAAGTGCTGCTCGACCTGGTGCCCAATCACACCAGCGATCAACATGCGTGGTTTCTGGAATCACGATCGTCGCGTGATAACCCCAAACGCGCTTGGTACCTCTGGCAGGATGCCAAAGCCGATGGATCGCCGCCAACCAATTGGCTGGCGTATTTTGGCGGGTCAGCATGGACATGGGACGAAAAAACCGGGCAGTATTACATGCACAATTTTCTGGCAGAACAGCCTGATTTGAATTATCGCAACCCGGCGGTGCTGGCAGCGATGCTCGACCAAATCAAGTTTTGGTTGGATCGCGGCGTCGATGGGTTTCGCGTCGATGTCATCGACCGCATGTTGAAAGACGAACAGTTCCGCGATAACCCGCCCAACCCTGCTTATGTCGCCGGACGCGATAACCCGATGTGGTCGCAGCTTCGCATGTACAGCGAAAATCGTCCCGGCATCAACGATTTGATCGCAGAATTTCGCACGCTGTTCGATCAATATGCCGACCGGGTCATGATTGGCGAGATCGCATACAGCACCGACCCCGAAGCGATCACCGGGTTTTATCACGAAGACGGGCGTGATTTGATCCAACTGCCGTTCAATTTCGCGCTCATCCTGCTGCCCTGGAACGCGCAGGCAGTACGTCAGTTCGTCGATGTATACGAAACAGCGCTCCCCGCCGATGGACAGCCGAATTATGTCATGGGTAATCATGATATGGAACGCCTTGCCAGCCGTATCGGAGCGGCACAGGCGCGCGTCGCCGCGATGCTGCTGCTGACGCTGCGCGGCACACCATTCATTTATCAAGGCGAAGAACTCGGCATGACCAATGGCGAACTCACACCCGCACAATATCAAGACCCACAGGGGATCAATACTGGCGTCAGCCGCGATTTTGAGCGCACACCGTTTCACTGGAATGGCGACGCGGGTGCGGGGTTCTCATCCGCGACGCCGTGGCTGCCCATCGCCTCCAATTACACGACGGTGAATGTCGAAAACGAAAAGCGCGATCCGTATTCGATGCTCAATTTATATCGTGCGCTCATCATCCACCGCCGCCTGATACCCGCGCTTATGCACGGCAGGTATAAATCGTTGGCGTCGCCTGCTGGCACTTTCGTTTATGTGCGGGTATATGGGCAGCAGTGCATTTTGGTCGCGCTCAACTTCATGGATCAAGCGCAAACGCTCATGTTAGGACTAACGGGCAGCGGTGAACTGCTGCTTTCGACCGCGCTCGATAGACAAGCCCAGCGCATTGATATCACCGCGCTAGACCTGCGTCCGAATGAAGGCGTCATGATTAGTTTATTAGCTTATAAGGTCGATAGGTGATTCATCTTAAGGCGTTGGAGCGCTCGTCTAAACCATTCCCTGACGAATTTCCTTTCAACGTGCCCGTGATTCAGTCGCTGGCACGTATTGAATTCACGACCGATGTCACGTTTTTTGTCGGGGAAAATGGGTCGGGCAAATCAACGCTGCTCGAAGCGATTGCGTGCGCGGCGCGCGTACCGACGATTGGCGCAGAGAATGTCGAGCAGGACGCGACACTCGCAGCGATGCGCTGCCTTGCAGATGCGCTGCGCTGGGAATGGACGAAAAAGACACGGCGCGGTTTCTTCATGCGGTCGGAAGATTTTTTCGGCTTCGCCAAACGGATCGGACAAATCGAACGCGATTTAGCCGAAGAACGCCACGACGTGAAAACCAGCTTTGCGGGGCGAAGTGAGTTAGCCGCGAACCTGGCATCGATGCCGTTTGACAAAGAACTGACCGCAATCCGCGAACAGTACGGTGATGGGTTGGACGCGCAATCGCACGGAGAAAGTTACTTCAAGTTGTTTCGCGCCCGCTTTGTCCCAAACGGCTTGTACCTGCTCGATGAGCCGGAAGCACCCCTTTCGCCGATGCGCCAATTGACGTTGATCGCGTTGATGAGTGACATGATCAAGCTCGGTGCGCAGTTTGTCATCGCCACGCATTCGCCCATCCTGCTGGCGTATCCTGACGCGGCGATCCTGAGCTTCGATAAGGGCACGATACAGCCCGAAAGCTACGAAAATCTGGAGCATGTCACGCTGACGCGTGCGTTTTTGAACGATCCTAAAAGCTTCTTGAGTCATTTGCTCGATTGAACATAAAAGTTGCTGCGTTCGTGTCATTCGTCCGCTATGTCGAATTCGACGGTCGCTTGTAATTGTCCGTTTACAAACAGGTCCGCGCTATAAGCCCCTTCATCGAAGCCGTCGTCACTTGTGAATTCGAACCAGGCTAATCGACCGTTTCTTCTTCTTCACCCTTGCCCACCCCTTGCAATCGTCGATAAGTCGCTTGCAGTGTGAGCGCGTCCGCGACATGAAACGGTTCTGGCGCTTCGACCCCGACCGTACCCGCCGCCCCGTAATCGATGAATGTTTGCAGCAGATCGCGATAGCAAAAATCGGCTTCATTGAGCGGGATATGCATTTTTTCGCCTTTGGCAGTATAGGCGATGCCGCTCATATGACTGTGCATATTTTTCAAGCCGTGATCGCCCAATTCGCGCTTGATCAGATCGAACGCCGTCACGAATTCTTCATAGCTGTTGAACGTCCCGTCGCCCGTCCGCGCGTGCAGATGTGCCCAATCGATGGCGGGCAGCACGCCGGGAACTTCGGCGGATAAACGTACGCATTCTTCCAACGTGCCGAACATAGCGCTTTTTCCCATCGTTTCTGGGCGCAAATAGACATCCACGCCTTCGCTTTTGAGCAGCGTTGTCAGTTCGATCAATTTGGTCTTCGCGCGCTGATACACGATTTCGCGGTCTTGACTATGATAACTGCCGGGATGAAACACAATATCGCGCGCGCCTGCCAAAAACCCCTTACGCGCGGCGGCGAGCAAACGTGCATCGCTTTTGCCCATTAAGTCATCGGTCTGGCTGTTCAGATTGATGAAGTACGGCGCGTGCACGCTCAAGCTGATGCCATATTTCGCGGCGGTCGCTTTGATTTCCGCGCAGGTGTCATCGTTGACGCGCACGCTTTGCGTCCAGGCAATCTCCAGGTGACCAAAACCGATTTCCTTCATATGTTTGATCGCGAGCGATGTCCCACCTGGAGTCGGTGTCGTCGGCGGCGCGCCGACCGTACCAAAGCGCAGTGCATCCTCATACGTCGTGGCTGCCAATAGAACTGCTCCTTGAAAAAGTATGTTATACACAGCAGTATTCAGTATAATCTATGTTTTACCGACTGCTGCCCGTGACAATGCGTAAACTGCCCTCTCTATCGTTCTACAACCAACCCGCCTGGCGTTATTACTTCACATTGTTCGGTCAGGCAAAACCGATGCTGGTGATTAGCCTGATCACAGCGCTTTTGCAAGCCGCGCTGCTGCTGCCGCTGATGATCGGCGTCGCCATCATCTTCAATCAAGCAATTCCGACGAGTGATGTGGGCTTGTTGATCGCGGTCGGCGTCGGTTTGTTGGTCACATATCTGCTCAACGGCGTGGTCGGGCTGGTCAACCGTTATGCCTCGTTAGTGATCACCAAGCGCGTAATCCAGAATTTGCGCGTCGATCTGGTCGATCGGCTGTACACGTTCTCGCAAGCCTTTTACACCGCCGAAGATGCCAGCCAATTGCACACGCAAATGGTGCAGGATACCGAACGATTGGACATCATGAGCAATCAGTTCGTGGCGCAGTTTTTGCCGTCGCTCATCGTCGCGGGCATCCTCAGCATCGCCCTGATCACCCTCAACGCCGCATTATTTGCGCTCATGGTCATCGTTTTTCCGTTCTTGTTCCTCATCAACAATACGCTTGGCAAACTGCTCAATCGATACACGCAGCGCTTTCGCGCGGCATTCGAGTCGTTCAGCGATGGCGTGCTGTTTTCGATTCAGGCGATGCCATTGGCGCGCGCCCATGCTGCCGAATCCGACGAGATCACACGCCGCCGCGCCGAAATCGACACACTGCGCATCAAGAGCCAGTCCATGGCATGGCTGCACGCGGCATATATGCTCACGCACAACATTCTGTTTTACGCCTCTGGCATCATCATTCTGGTCGTCGGCGGCGTACAGGCGATCCACGGTGCGCTTACGGTGGGCGACCTGATCACGTTTTATATCGCCTTCGGTTTGCTGGGCGCGTATCTGATCAATCTTTCCAACACGATTCCGCATTTTGTCATGGGGGTCGAGTCGTTATACGCGCTGTATGCGCTGGTCACACAGCAAGACATCGACCCGTATGACGGCACACAGCCGATTCTGTATAAAGGCGGCGTGTGTTTATGCGATGTATGTTTCGGTTATGAAAACGAACCGCTGTTGAAAGGGATCGATTTGGTTATCAATCCCGGTGACTACATCAGCATCGCCGGACAAAGCGGCGCGGGTAAAAGTACATTGATCAATCTGATTATGGGATTTTATCGCCCGCAATCGGGGATCGTATGCGCCGATGATCAGCCGCTTGAAGCGCTCGATATGCGCGGTTATCGTCAGCAAATCGGCGTCGTCACCCAAGACCCGATTTTGTTCTCCGGCACGGTCGCGGAGAATATCGCATACGGCACGCCCCATGCCACGCGCGAACAACTTCAGGCGGCAGCCTTACGCGCCAACGTCCACGATTTCATCATGACGCTGCCTGATGGCTACGCGACGTTGATCGGCGAAAACGGCGCACGTTTATCCGGCGGTCAGCGCCAACGGATCGCTATCGCCCGTGCGCTGCTCAAACAGCCCGCACTGCTTATCCTCGATGAACCGACCAATCATTTGGACGAACGCAGTCGTCAGCACATCATGCGCGCGCTGCGCGACATGCCAAACGCACCCACAATCATCGTCATCAGCCATCAGGACGACTTGCTCACCCAGGCAGACCGCCGCTATGTCCTGCGTGATGGCGCTTTATGGCAGTCGGATGCACAACCGATAAAGGAAACATCGTGATAACCGTCGCCGCTCAAACGGGGTGGCAGCCGACCGCCCTTCAGACCGATCTTCTGCAGGCTGCGCTTTCGGATGATGCGCGCATCGTCGCGGATGCGTGGGCGTCGTGGCGCTCACAAGCGAATATCGAAGCCGTCGATGGATCGACGTTTCGATTGTTCCCGCTGCTTTATCGCAATCTGGAAACGCATCACATCGATACGCCAGAAATGCGCAAACTGCGCGGCGTGTATAAACATGCGTGGGCGAACAACCAGATTCAGTTACATCACATCAAGGCGGCGATCCGCGTATTGGATCAGGCGTGTATCCCGACATTGGTCTTGAAAGGCTTGGCGCTGGCGGTCGGCACGTATCACGATCTCGGCTTGCGCGCGACGGGCGACGGTGACGTACTCATCCCGTTCAAACGACGCGATGAAGCGTTAACACTGCTTAGTGCGCACGGCTGGACGATGAATGCGAGCATCCCACGATCACGCCTCGATTGGCTGCATGGTGCTGAACTCAAAAACGCGGCGGGCAAAGGCTTGGATTTGCATTGGTATTTGTCGTGGGAAGGCGTTGGTGGATGCACGGACGATGCTTTTTGGGCGGCGGCGATTCCGTTGGCGCTCGATGATGTGGCGACGCTGATGTTGTGTCCAGCTCATCAACTGCTGCATATTCTCGTACATGGCAGTTGGTGGAATACTGCGCCGGCTTTTCGGTGGGTTGCGGACGCGATCACCGTGATCCGAGCGGGTGGGATTGACTGGGATCGATTAATTTCTCAGGCGGACGCGCTGCACGTCACGCTCACCATCGCGCCGATGCTGCGTTATTTAATCACCGTGTTCAACGTGCCAATCCCTCAAAACGTGATCGAGCGGCTGGAAAATATGCCTAAACCGTTGTGGGAACAGATCGAGTACGCGGCGAAACAGCGTCAGCGCCGCGTGTGGCACGGCACGATCTATCACCCGATCAAGTATGGACGCATCATGCTCAACAGTCGGCGTCCAGCGTGGGGATTCGTCGGCTATCTGCGCGATTGGTGGGGGATGGGTTCGCTGCGGCGCATCCCGGCGCAAAGTTTAGATATTTTAGTACGCGATGCGCGCAAGTTGTGGCGCTCACGCTAGAAATGTGTACGCTCAATCGATAATGAACAACGTCGCGTCAATATCCGTAAATGAGCGATGTGCTTCTGCACGATCTGCGATCTGGCAGCTCATGCCGGGCAGCAGCACAGATTTATGCCCATCGACTAACTCGGTTTCAAGCCGACCTTCCAGACACAACAAAATGTGTCCCGTTTTAGGGTCGAATGTCTGCATTAGCCACGCTCCAAACAAAAATGGCGAACAACTCGTCCTTATCGACGATTAAGGCATCTCAAGCGCAATATCGACCCAAGGAAATTGGTAACTACTACGCCAATGTCACATTAGAAATCCATTCGATGATTCCCCCCCCCCGTAGAGACGCCAACGGGATGTCCGGTTTTGGGGACAACCCGACGGATGCGCCGTTGTCTCTCCCCTGCGGTTGACATGTTTTTTAGAACGTCTGTGTAATATGACATTGGCGTAGTAGTTACTTACGTACCTTTATTGTGACGGTGTGAGCATGATGGCGATGCGGAAAATTCCGGTGGCGGGTGGTGAATTTACGCGACGAGGCTGTAATGCGATGATGCACATGTTACAGTATCTCTATATGACCGCATCCAATGAGGACGACATGACCGCACCTGCGAAGATTCCTGTGTTTTTCTCGTATGCCCGTGCTGATGATGATCCGGATCACGACTCGGCGGAAAAGTCGCTCATGCGCCGCCTGTACAACGACCTGACGGCGGCAGGCTTTGACGTGTGGTGGGATCGGGTCTCGTTGCCGTCGCGCGGATTGGAATTCACTGAAGAAATCGCCCGTGCCATCGATGCGTGTTCGCGTTTCGTGCTGATTACCGGCGCGGGTAGCAACACATCACCCTATGTCCGTCGCGAATGGAGCTATGCGCACGCGCGCTGTATGCCGATCAATCCGGTCTTGCGCAATGGCGATTACGCGCTGATCCCGTCCGTCATCGGCGGCATGAACGCGGTCGATATGCGCGAAGACGCAAAGTATAGCGAGCGCCTGCAAGACCTGATCGCGCATCTCAAAGATGAGGTTCTGCCAGCGGCGAAGTTACTGTATGTGCCGGATTTACCTAAAAATCATCTCATCCGCGAAGTGCCATTCAAAACGGCGTGTGAGGCAGTATGCGCCGATGCGATCAAGCCGACGGTGGTGAGTGCGCCGGCACGCGCGACAGCAGTCTACGGGTTAGGCGGCATCGGTAAAACGACATTCGCGGCGGCGGTCGCGCACGACTGCGCGGTGCGGAGTCGTTATCAGGATGGCGTGATCTGGCTGGAAATCGGGCAAAAGCCGAGCGTTCAGATGCGTCAGGCTGATTTGGGTGTGGCGCTCGGCGCGGCACGCGAGGAATTTTTCGGCGCGGGTATGGATGAGCACAGCGCGGCATTACGCCTGAGCGCGTTGATGGCGGGCAAACGGGCGCTGATCGTGCTCGATGATGTGTGGGACAAGGATGTGATTAAGCACTTTCCGGTGCAGAATACATCTTGTCGCTTGCTGATCACCACGCGCAGTCCGCGACTGGCGGATAAAGTCGAGGGGACGGATGTGCAATTGCGCGAGCTGAGTGATGATGAAGGTGCGCGGCTGATCATGCAGATCGCAGGCTTGGACGAGACGCAGACAGCTATCTGCAAACAGATCGCCAGCTTTCTGGGCGGGCATACGCTGGCGATCCGGCTGGCGGCAGATCGACTGGTGAAGGGTTATGCCGACGATGCGCCCGATTTGTTGCGCTTGTTGCATAAAGCCGATGAGCACAACCCGTTTCAGCATCTCAAGCTGGAAGACGACGACAAAAACGAAAATCTGGAATTATCGCTGGCATTGAGTTACACCGGCTTGAACGATGACCTCAAGCGTCGATTCGACGCACTTGGCATTTTTGCGCTCGGCAGTACCTTCGACCGCGCCGCGATTGCCGCGATCTGGGGCGATGATGACGCAGACGATGCACGCGCACCACTGGCGACCTTGCTCGATGCGGGCTTGCTGGATGAAGCAGATAAGCGTTACAGCCAGCACCGCTTGTTGTACGCCTACGCACGAGCGCTGTTGATTGAAGCTGGGAAGTTGGCACAGACCGCACAACGCCACTTCAGCTTTTATGAAGGCTTATATGGCTACGAACACGATCACACCGACACCGATTATCTGAATACGATCACCATCGATCTGCTCAACCTGACCGATGCCCTGCACTGGGGGTTTCGCGATCTCGCTGAGCAGGCAATCGACCTGTTGAATGCGCTTGATAATTATTTCAGACTGTTCCAGCCCTACACGATTTATCGACCGCTGTTGCAGGCGGGACTGACTGCCGCGACGGACATCAGCTACCCGAGAGGGCAGGCAAATACCCTGAAAGCGCTGGGCGATCTCGACAGCATGGAAGCCGACTACCCGGCGGCGCGCGCCCAGTATCAGGCGGCGCTGGCGCTGTTTGAGGCGATCCCTGAACGTATCGGGCAGGCAAATACCCTGCAAGCGCTGGGCGAGCTCGACAGCATGGAAGCCGACTACCCGTCGGCGCGCGCCCAGTATCAGGCGGCGCTGGCGCTGTTTGAGGC
>Ga0163154_10000820_pt1 | contig 48378 bp, 34 predicted proteins | sample OliLakLV19MP9P1_FD_148649 | JGI IMG/M metagenome (GOLD analysis project Ga0163154, IMG submission 148649) | Freshwater microbial mat bacterial communities from Lake Vanda, McMurdo Dry Valleys, Antarctica - Oligotrophic Lake LV.19.MP9.P1 | ecosystem: Environmental > Aquatic > Freshwater > Lake >...
CAAGGCGGACAAGGCGGACATGGCGCATCGTGAATGCCTGAAGGGGGAACGGACCGAACGCAAGGCGGGCGACCAGCAAGCACGGATACCCGACCAAGAATGGGCGCTACTGGACTCGAACTAGCGCGCGTTCCTGCGGGAAACGCGAGCGTCGGCGGGTCGGGCGGCATCAAATCCGGCAACAAACCGGCGCCTGACGATCCTGAGCTTGCTGCGGTGGTTGCGGCTTGGGGCGATCTTAGCGAGCCGACCCGGGCCGCGGTGGTCGCGCTGGTGGCGGCTGGGAAGCCGACCACGCGGTAGGGGAGCGTGAGGAAGGAATCGGCCTCGGCCTCGGGGTGGTCGGGTTCTGGGTCTGGGTCTGCTCCCTGCGCTGCGCTGCGCAAAGTGTGCGCGGCGCGGCCCGGAACATCGCGCGCACTGACCCTGCAAACCTGCTGACTTAGCATCAGCGGGGAATCGGGCATTCAGCCCCTTCCAACCCTCACGCGTCGTATCGGGGCTCGTCGGGGCTCGTCGGGCGTTGTCAGGATGCGCACACTCTGCGCAGCGCTCACTACTGATCCGCACGGCGTCACGCGCTGATTCTGGTGCTGTCCATACTCCCATTGACACGGCGGCCGGATGCCGCGACCGAGCCCGCCGGATGCGGCATCTTGTCACTTGCCGGACGCCCCCCCCCAGCCTCAGCGTCGCCGACGGCCCCTTGATGGGGCCACGATGCAGATGCAGCAGAGCAGCCGAGGTCCTGGTGTGGTTGGCCATGACCATGGAGAACTCGATCCTGACCGGGCTCTCGGAGATGGCACGCGCCGAGGTCCTGGTCTGGTTGGCCATGACCATGGAGAACTCGATCCTGACCGGGCTCTCGGAGATGGTGACGACGACACGTCAGGTTTTCGCAACGTGTGTGAGAGAATTGTGCGACTCCACGCACCGCAGTGGGAAGGATCGCCCCGGAAGGACCCGTGGCGTTCATCGCGTGGCTACGCTGCTGCGTCCCAAACCAAGGGCATCGGGCTTGATCCCCCGATGAACGGACGGGCTGGAGTTGCGGCGCTCACTCGCCCCGCGGCTCTGCCCGTCCGGCCCGACAGAGGCGAGTGAATCAGAGTGGCTTCCAACCAGACCCATGACGCGTTTGATTCCGCGGTGAAGTGTGTCGAGCTCTGCGGCGACTGGGCGCGCCGGGCTTCATGGGAACGCCGAACCTGTTCGCACCGGACGGGTGCCAACAACTCGTTTCAGGCGGCCATGGAGTTTCACACCCTCCGCCGGCTCGTGACGCCGGCGATTCGCGCCGAAGCGCGGGTGGTCTATCCGCCGGCGAACCCGGCGATGACGCTCTTTCGCTTTGTCCCGGTGCGAAGCATTCTTGAAGCTGTGGAGGGACCGCTGTTCGAAGCGTTTCAGTCGGCAATCATGGACTACTTCATGATTGCGAACGGGCCGGACGCGCCCGACGTGATGTTCGGGATCGACTTCCACGAACTCGAGACCCGGTTGCGCGAGGAATGGAACCGCTTGGGGCGTCGGCCATTGACCCTACGGGAACGAGTCGATGCGACCCTACGGGAACGAGTTGATGCCTTTCGCACGAAGCTGAAGGAGGAAAGGCGACAAGAGCCGTTCGTTGGGACGACGCGACCACAACGGGCTCCCGCTGCGATCGACGCGAAGCCCGTGGCCATTCCTCCGACTGTGGTTGTGCTGTGGGAAGGGGCGGAGCACACCAAACTCAACGTCCGACGAGCCCGCGTCCGAACGGCATATCTGGAGGCGCACCGGATCGTCGTCGATGCGATGGCGGATCTGGATAAGGCTGGGCATCCGGTAAGCAAACGCACGTTCTACAACCACCTGAACGCGCTCGATGAGCTGGTACCCGGCTGGCGTTAATCTGTGCACTTTGCAGCCAACCCGCAAAACAGCACGGGACGCACACTGTGAGACCACGCGGGAAACCACGGGGCAGAATGGGGTAGGGCAACTGTGCAACCCACCTGTACAAATACACTCCGCGCCAGTCTTACGCGGGCCGCAATAGGGCGGCCCCCGCGTGGAGATGGCCATGGAACGCAACAAAGTTGAAACTCCGCCGGTGGCGATGACGATCGCGGACGCGGCGAGCCGGTTGGCTGTGTCAACGACGACGATTCGGCGACTGCTGGAGCGCGGCGAGCTGGAGCGCATCACGATCGGCCGCTCGGTGCGTGTGCTGGCTCGATCAGTGGGCGCACTCGCCGAGAGAGCGAAGGGGGTGACCCGTGCCGATTGACACGACCCCGACGGCCCCGCTGCTGGTCGATCGGCGGGAGGCTGGACGGCTGCTGGGGGTGTCGCCTGGCACCATCGACAATCTGCGGAGCGCCGGCGAACTTCCGTCCGTGAAGCTGCGCGGGCGTCGCCTGTTCGCCATTGCCGATCTGCAACTACTGATCCTCGCGGAGAAGGTGGTGGAGCGATGAAGCTGCGCCCCAGAAACGACGCGGCCCCGTCTGGCAACGGGGCGAGCGTCGATCAGTCGAACATGTCACCCGAGTCTACGTTCGCATCGCTGTTCCTGGCGCCACCCGCCCGGCGCAACGCCCCGCCCGGCACGTCGGGCGTCGCGGCGAATCGGATCGCCGGCCACGCGAGAGCCCTTCGCGCCTCTGTGCTGGCGTTCATCATCACGCGAGGCTCGCACGGCGCGACAGACGATGAGGGTGAAGTGGCCCTGCGAATCAAGTGTTCAACCTACACGCCCCGGCGCGGTGAACTCGTCGCTCTCGGACTGGTGCGCGATTCTGGACGCCGGAGGAACACGGTGAGCGGACGCCCTGCGGCGGTGTGGGTCCCGGCCACGCTCTCCACGGCGACGCCTGGCGACGCGACCACGACCGAAGGGGGGGCCGCATGAGCGAAGCCCTGCGACGAATCCTGGCGGCCCTGCGTGAACACGGCCACGCACCCAAGCGGGCTGGCGCGGACTGGTGCTGCCGATGCCCCGCGCACGAAGATCGTGACCCGTCCCTGTCCATCAGTGCCGGCGACGACGGGCGGGCGCTGCTGCACTGCCACGCGGGCTGTGCGCCTGAGGCGGTGCTCGATGCGATCGGACTGCGGACCTGCGACCTGTTCGCCGTTCCGCCGACCCAGCGGAACGGAGCCGCGCCACGGACGCGCCGGAGTGTCTCCAGTGACACCGTAACCACAACCCCACGGATTCCCGAGCGAAACCGGGGTATGGGTGACGGTGACGCCAAGGAGACCTTCCGCACGGCCCCTGACGCGCTGGCCGAACTGGAGCTGCGGCACGGCCTGCGGTCGGGAACGTGGACCTACCACGACGCAACTGGCGAGGCGGCGGGAATGATCTTGCGATGGAAGACGCCGGAGGGGAAAGACATTCGTCCAGTGTCTCGGAGGGCGGATGGGTCGGGGTGGGTGATCGGCGGGATGCCCACGCCCAGACCGCTGTACCGCCTTCCCGACCTGCTGGCCGCGCCGGTGGGGTCGCGGGTGTGGGTGTGCGAAGGCGAGCAAGCGGCGGACGCAGCCCGACTGCTCGGGCTGCCGGCGACAACTTCGGCCCACGGTTCCAAGTCGGCCAAGGGCACGGACTGGTCCCCGGTGGCTGGGCGTGAAGTCGTGATCCTTCCAGACCACGATGAACCCGGCGAGCGGTACGCCGAGGATGTGGCGCGGCTGGCGTTGGCGGCTGGCGCGAAGTCGGTGCGGGTGGCGCGGCTGGTCGATCTGTGGGCAGGGATGCCCGCAGGGGGTGACGTGGTGGACCTGGTGAAGCATCACTTTGGTGCGCTCCCGATTCATATCCGCCAGCGCATCGAAGCGCTTGCGGAGAGGGCCGAGCCCGAAGCGGCGACGCCCGACGCGCCGGCGGTCGCCTCGTTCCAGCCGTTCCCCATCAACGCACTCCCCGAGCCGATTCGGGGATTCGTGACCGAAGCGGCGAAGTCGATCGGGTGCGATTCGTCCTACGTGGCACTGCCCCTGCTGGCAGGGCTGGCGTCGGCAATCGGCACCCGCTGCGTGATCGAGCTGAAACGCGGGTGGACCGAGCCGGCGATCTTGTGGGCGGCGATCGTCGGCGAGAGCGGAACGGCGAAGTCGCCGGCGCTGGAGCTGGCCCTGCGACCAATCCGCAAGCGGCAACACGAAGAGCTGAAGGCACACGCCGAAGCGATGAAGGCACACGCCGACGAGCTGGCGATGCACGAGCGCGAAGCGGCCCGCTGGAAGCAGGGCAAGGCGGACACGACCCCGCCGGCGACGCCCGAAGCCCCGGTGGCGGTGCGGTGCTGGACCGACGACGCGACCACGGAAGCTCTGGCGGTGCTCCTGCAACAAAACCCACGCGGGCTGCTGATGGCCCGCGACGAACTGTCGGGCTGGTTCAACTTCGACCGCTACGCCGGCGGCAAGGGCGGCGGCGACGTGGCGAAGTGGCTGGAGATGTTCGGCGCTCGCCCGATGCTGGTCGACAGGAAGGGTGGGGGGACGACGTACGTCCCCCGCGCGGCGGTCTCGATCGCCGGCGGCATTCAGCCCGACACCTTGCGGCGGGCGCTGGGACAAGAGCATCGGGACAACGGGCTGGCGGCGCGGCTGCTTCTGACGTGCCCGCCACGCACGCCGAAGGCTTGGACCGAAGCGGACGTGGACCCCGCGATGGAAGCGGCGGTCGTGAAGGTGTTCGATCGCTTGTTCGAGAAGGCGCCGGAAACCGACGACGACGGCACCGAGCGGCCTTCGGTGCTTCCGCTGGCCACGTGCGGGAAGGCGGCTTGGGTGGAGTTCTTCAACACGCACGCGGACGAGCAAGCGGATCTGTCGGGCGACATGGCGGCGGCCTGGTCGAAGCTGGAGGGCTATGCGGCGCGGCTGGCGCTGGTGGTGCACTTGACCCGCTGGGCGGCCGATGACGCGACGCTGCAAGATCCTGAGCGGGTGGACGAAGCGAGTGTCGTGGCGGGTGTGGTGCTGACCCGGTGGTTCGGCCATGAAGCCCGGCGGGTCTACGGGATCCTGAGCGAGTCGGACGAAGCGCGGGAGTCGCGGCGGCTCGCGGAGTGGATCGAAAGGAAGGGCGGGACGGTGACGCCCCGCGACCTGACGCACGGCCTGCGGGAATATCGTGGGAAACCCGAAGAGGCGGAACGCGGCCTGATGGCGCTGGTGGCGGATGGCGTTGGGCGGTGGGTGCACGACGCCCACGGCCCAAAGGGTGGCCGACCAGTTCGCCGATTCCAGCTTGTATCGACCCGCACCATCTCCACAACCCACGCGAATGCAGGGAAATAGACAGGTTGTGGTTACGGTGACACTGGAGACACTCCCCGGGACGGAAGCCGGCGACTGGTTGCGGGAACTGATCGAACCCAAGAACAAGAAGGGACGGTGCAGGATGGCAAGCATCGGACGCGAAGGCGAGCGGGGTGAGCTGAAGCGGATCATGTTCCGCGACGCGGCTGGAAGACAACGGTCTATTCGGCTGGGCAAGTGTTCGGAGCGGAACGCGCTGCTGGCGCTGTCGGCGATCGAGCACCTACTTGAAGCTCACGAGCACGACACGGCCCCGCACCACGATGCGACGCGGTGGCTGGACAAGATCGGCGCTCGCACTCACGCCCGAGTGGCGGCGATGGGGCTGGCCCAGCCACGCGAGACGGCGGTAGTGACGCTCGGGCTTCTGTTGGAACGCTTCCACGAGACGGCGGCGGTGAAGCCGTCAACACTCGCGGCGTACAAGCAAGCCGCGGACAGTCTGCGGGCGTCCATTGGAGCGACAACCCCGCTGGCATCAATCACGCCGGCCCACGCGGACAAGTGGCGGAAGTCGATCGCCGAGCCGGTGAAGGTGATCGACGGACGCGGGAAGGCAACCACGAAGCAACTGGCCCCGGCGACGGTGGCGAAGCGGGTGCATGTTGCGAGGGCGATCTTCAAAAGGGGTGTGCGGTGGGGGATGATCCCGTCCAGCCCGTTCGCCGATCTGCGGGCGGGTTCACAAGCGAACCCAGATCGGGCGTTCTACGTCACCGTCGAATCCATCCGGGCGATCCTCGTGGAGTGTCCTGATTGCGAGTGGCGGGTGGTGGTGGGGCTGTCGCGGTTCGCCGGGCTGCGGTGCCCTTCCGAAATCGTGGCCTTGCGATGGGGTGACGTGGACTGGGCTCGCAGTCGGCTGACGGTGCGGAGCCCCAAGACCGCCGGACACGCGGACCACGCGGTGCGGGTGGTGCCGATCGCCCCTGAGCTGCGTCCGATCCTGCACGAGTTGTTCGACCGCGCCGAAGTGGGCGTCGAAGCGGTGGTGCCCCGGCTACGCGATCCGAAGATGAACCTGCGGACCACGTTCACGAAGATCGTCGCTCGAGCTGGCGTGACGCCCTGGCCCCGGATGTTCCACAACATGCGGGCGTCCTGCGCGTGCGATTGGGTGGAGAGGTTTCCCGCCCACGTGGTCGCGGGGTGGTTGGGACACTCGCCCTTGATCGCGGCCCGGCACTACCTGCAAACCCGTGACACTCACTTCGACATGGCGACGAACGAACCGGCATCAAATCCGGCAACACAAGCGCGCCGACGCGACCCCACGGGCGCACAAGCCGAAACCCCAAACCGTCAAAACACTGCGGTTTTGATGGGGTGTGGCGTCGGGTGTGACCCGGTGGAAAGTGGGCAAGTAGGCGCTACTGGATTCGAACCAGCGACATCCGCTATGTAAAAGCGGCGCTCTCGCCACTGAGCTAAGCGCCCGGCCGGCGGGCAGGGCGGATCGTAGCGAGTCGCTGCTATTTCGAGGGATTCTGGCCGCCGGAACGCCTCGATCGGCCTGATCCGGTTGATCGCCCCGTTCCTTGCGATCGCCCGGATCCGTTCGAAGGGCCAGAGCGCTCGCCAGCCAGCGACCTGTTGAAGATCCGCATGAGCTGTCCGTGCACGTCCTGCCACTCGCGGAGACGGATGTACGAGAGGAAGCTGTCCCGGCACCAGCGCCGCGACGCGTTGCCGCTCAGTTCGCCGCGGGACACTTCCGCAAGCTTGAGCTGCCAGGCGTCCCACACCTTGAGCATGCCCACGAAGTCGGAGGTCTCGTCGCGGAAGCGCAGATGGGCGAGGTCGGCGGCGTCGGCCCGATCGGAGGGGCGGAGTCGGGGGTCCTGCGTGGCCAGGGCCGCGGCGATCACCAGCATGTCCTGAAGGCAGCCCTCGTCGCGCCCGGCGAGGATCATCCGGGCCAGACGAGGATCGATCGGATAGCGCGACAGCTCCTTGCCAAGCGTGGTGAGCGCTCCTTCCACGTCGACGGCGCCGATCTCGTGCAGCGTTTCGTGTCCGGCGGTGATGTGCTTGGCCGACGGGGGATCGATGAAGGGGAACTGTTCGATGGTCCCCAGTCGAAGCGACTTCATCTGCAGGATGACCGCGGCGAGATTGGTGCGGACGATCTCCGGATCGGTGTAGCGGGGACGCTCGGCGTGCTCCTCCTCCGACCAGAGCCGGATGCAGATTCCCGGTTCGGTCCGTCCGCAGCGCCCGGCGCGCTGATCCGCGGAAGCCTGGGAGATCGGTTCGATGGGCAGTCGCTGCACGCGGGTGCGCGAACTGAATCGGCTGATGCGAGCGAGGCCGAGGTCGACCACGTGGCGCACGCCGGGCACGGTCAGCGAGGTCTCGGCGATGTTGGTGGCGAGCACGAGCCGCCGGCCGCGCCGCGGCTCAAAGATGCGGTCCTGCTCCTCGAGCGAGAGTCGGGCGTAGAGCGGAATGAACTCGACCGCGCGACCGCTCCCGTCACGGCTCCCGCCACGACCCCCTTCGCGACCCCCGTCACGCGCCGTCGATCGACCACCAAGGGCCTCCATCGCTTCGCCGATCTCGCGCTCGCCGGGCAGGAATACGAGTACATCGCCCGGCGGAAGCGAGCGCTCGCGATCGATGCCCTCCAACTCATCGACGGCATCGACCAGCGCTCGCATGAGTGCATCGTCGTCGTCGGCCTCGCCTGCCTTGACCACCGGCGGGCGCCAGCGGATCTCGACCGGATAGGTGCGGCCCGACACTTCGATGATCGGCGCGTTCGCGAAGTGGGCGCTGAATCGACCCGGATCGATGGTGGCGCTGGTGATGATCACCTTGAGATCGGGTCGGCGCGACAGGAGCTGTCGGAGGTAGCCAAGGAGAAAGTCGATCGTCAGAGTTCGCTCGTGGGCCTCGTCGATGATGATCGTGTCGTACTGGCGGAGCAGGCGGTCGTGCTGGGTCTCGGCCAGAAGCACGCCGTCGGTCATGAAGCGGATCAGTGTCTCGGGCGCGGTCCGATCCTCGAAGCGCACGGTGCACCCGACCAGACCGCCAACCTCTCCACCCAGCTCCCGGGCGACCCGCGTCGCCACGCTCCGGGCCGCGATGCGCCGCGGCTGGGTGTGTCCGATGAGCCCATCGAGACCGCGACCGGCCTCGAGACAGATTTTGGGAAGCTGGGTCGACTTTCCTGAGCCGGTGGCGCCGCAGAGGATCACCACCTGGTGCTCGCGGATGGCCGCGGCGATCTCGTCGCGACGGGCGGAGACGGGCAGATCGGCCGGAAAAGTCGGGGTTGGGCGTCGCTCGCGGCGGCGAAGCTGGCGTTGGCACGAGGCGGTGATCTCCGCTTCGAGTCGGTCCAGTTCGACCGACGTCGCCTCGCCCGCGTCGCGCGTGGCCACGCTCCGAAGGCGCCCATGAAGCCGCGGTCGGTCGGCGGCGAGGCACTCGGGGATCCGTCGGGCCAACGCTTCGAGGCGACCGCGCATCGTGGCGAGTCTACGTTCGGCCCCTTCGAGCCGGCCCCACTCCTCCGCAGCGTTACACTCCGCGCGATGCTTCTTCGCTTCCTCGCAGTCGTCGTGGTCATCAGCCTGGCGCAATTCCCGCTCCATGCCTCGCCCCTCGACTCCGGCGGCGAGAGCACCGTCGGTGGAGTCGACTTGAGAACCGTCGACTTCAGAACCGTCGACTTCAGAACCACGGTGCGCGCCGCTCGAGCCAAGGTCTTCCCGGCCGTCGTCTACATCAAGTGCATTCGCCAGGGACTGGAGTCCGGCCGGGCTCGCGGTGAAGAGGTCTCCGGCAGCGGTGTGATCATCTCCGCGGCGGGCGAGGTGCTCACCAACTGGCACGTCGTCGATCGCGCCAGCGAGGTGCGCTGCCTGCTCTCGGATGGGCGGTCGTTCCGCGCCGACATCGTCGCGTCGGATCGCGATCTCGATCTGGCGCTCATCCGCCTGCGCCTCGGGCCCGATGACGCGCCGCCTCCGACTGCCGAACTCGGAACCTCCGGATCGCTTGAAGAAGGCGACTTCGTCATGGCCATGGGGGCGCCGTGGGGACTCAATCGCTCGGTCAGCGTGGGCATCATCGCCTGCACTCGGCGATTCCTGCCCGACCAGGGCGAGTACAGCCTGTGGCTGCAGACCGATGCCTCGATCTCGCCCGGCAACAGCGGCGGGCCGCTGGTCGACACCGATGGACGCGTGATCGGAATCAACACCCTTGGCAACTCCGGCGGCGGCGATCTCGGATTCGCGGTTCCCGTCGACACCATTCGCGAGGTGCTCGATCGCCTGCGCGGCGGACAGGTCGGCTGGTCCTGGACCGGGCTTCGACTGCAACCGCTCCGCGACTTCGATCGCGATGTCAACTTCGAGGGCGACAGCGGGGTGATCGTCGCGGGTGTGGATCCCGGCAGTCCCGCCGAAGCGGCGGGACTGCGGCCCCGTGATCGCATCCTCTCAATCGATGGAACCGCGGTGACCGCTCGAACCAGCGAGGATCTCCCGGACATTCGGCGAAGGCTGGCGCTGACGACGCCGGGGGCGTCCATTCCAATCACCCTCGTCCGCGGTGATTCGGAGACCACCACGTCGCTCGTGCCGCGGGAGAAGGGCGCCGTGCAGGGCGACGAGGTCGACTGCCCGCGCTGGGGTCTCACTCTGAAGCAGATCAACCGATTCGAGAATGCCGAGCTCTACCGACTGCGGAACGAGGGTGTGTTCATCTTCGGCATCCGCTCTCCGGGCAACGCCGCCAGCGCGGGACTTCAGGTCAACGACATCCTGCTCGAGGTCGAGGGCGTCGCGGTGACGACGCTCGAGGAGGCCAAGGCCGCATACACCCGCAGCGTCGAGCAGCTCGAGCAGAAGAAACGGGTGCTCGTCAAGCTGATCCGCGCCGGGCAGCAGCGGCAGATCGTGCTCGACATCGCCCGCGACTTCGAGCGGCAGTAGCAGTCGAGCGAGTTCATCCGTCCGTTCCCTTTTCCTTTCCGGAATCACTTCATGCGTCAGAACCGTCGAACCCTTTCCCCGGCCCCGCCGCGCGCGGCACGCGCCTGGCTCCACCTCGTGATCATCGCGGCGTGCAGTGGGCTTTTGGTGGCGAGTCATGTCCGTGCGGCGCAGTCGAGCCCCAGCGCGGCGTCGACTCCGGGGCGAGATCTCTCGGCCCTCGCGGCGAGCTTCGTCGAGGTCGAGATTCGAGTGCGGCAGGATCGCGGCGAGTCGATTGCCACCGTCGTCGGTTCGGCGGCCTCGACCACCTCGCGTGAAGGTGAGTATCTCCCCGCTCTGATCGATGAGGAGCGGCCGCTGGTCATGGGAGGATGGCTCCTCGATGGCGACGTGGTCGTCCTGCGCGATCCCGCGGTGCCGGCTCGGGCAGTCGAGTCGATTGCCGTGCGCCGTGGCCCTCAGACGGTCGCGGCGCGCATCGTGGGGCTGGCCATCGAGCAGCCGGCGATGTTCCTCCGCCTCGAGAAGCCGCTCGAGGGAGCGACGCCGCTTCGATTCAGCGTGGCCTCGGCACGTCCGTCACCCGGGTCGACGGAGGGGGCGACTGCCCGCAAGGAGAACGCCGTGGTGGCCTTCTCTTCCGACGCGGAATTCGTTCTTGAACTCACCACCGTCGCGGAGCGGCGGCTTCTCCGGGCTTCGCCTGCTTCGAGTGGGGCCCCGAGTGGGGCAACAGGTGGAGCAACTGGCGGAGCAACTGGCGGGGCAACTGGCGGAGCAACCGGTGGAGCAACTGGTGGAGCGCTGGGTGAAGTCGGGCGAGTCGTCATCGATCGCGACGGAGTGCGGATTGCCCCGGGCGAAGGTCCGGTCACGGAAGTCATTGGCCTCTTCTACGCCGACGGGGCCGCGCCCGCTGCGCCGGGTGATCCACGCCAGTGGGCGCAGCTCGACGAGGCGGCGCTCGAAGCGGCCCGCGCCTCCGTCAAGGCTCGCGCCGACGGCTGCATCGTCCGCTCCACGCTCCAACTTCGAAGTCCGCGGGCGACGCGCCGAGATCAGATGTACGGCGGCATGGGCATGGGGGGTGCCGAGTCGTCGACGGAGATCGAGGCGCTCGGTGTGATCCTCTCATCAGGACAGGTTCTGATCCTCGCGTCGACGGCCCCGTCGGTCACCGCCCGACTCGAGCGGATCGAACTCACCCTTGCCGATGGCTCGATCGTTCCCGCCACATTCGTCGGGTCGCTTCGCGACTTCGGCGCCCTCGTCGCCACGCCGGCGGCGCTTCCGGAATCGAGCGCCGCCGGGCTGTTGCTGTCGCCGGCCGCGATTGAGAGCCACCGCGGACTGCTGCAATCGGCGGCCTACGCCAGCGTGGTCGGGCGTTCGCGGGTGGTCGATCTCGATCATGTCAGGCTCACGCGGTTCATCCGCTCGTGGCGCAACGAGACCTTCGCGGTCCTGTTCCGCGAGGAGGAACGGGCCTTCGTCTTCGACGATCAGGGTCGATTGATTCTGCTTCCACTCTCGATCCGGACCACGCCCTCCAGGCGCGACCGGTGGAACGGCGGCTCCAGTGAGAGCGGGGTGATGCCTGCGAGTCTCGTGGCTGGCGCCCTCGCCGATCTCTCTCTTTCCATCGACTCCGCCAACGTGCCGCTCAGCGCCGACGAGGAAGGGCGCACCGGCTGGCTCGGGGTGATGCTCCAGCCGCTCGACCCCGAACTGGCCCGGGCCAACGGAGTCGCCGATCGCACCCGCGACGGGGAGTTCGGCGGCCTCGTCACCTTCGTCTATCCCGACTCGCCCGCGGCCAAGGCCGGCATCGAAGTCGGTTCGATCGTGCTCGCCATCCGCTCGCCACGCGATCCAAATCCGATCGAAGTCTCCGTCGATGAGGCCGATCTTGGCTTCGAAGGCGTGTTCCCGTGGGATCGTCTCGACGAACTCCCGGAGGAGTACTACGACAAGATTCCAGCCCCGTGGCCAACTCTCGAAGACGCGTTGTCTCGAACGCTGACCGAGTTGGGCATGGGCTCCGACTACGAGGTGGAACTGGTCGTCAACGGCGAGACCCGTCGTCACTCGCTGAAGGTCGAGCAGAGTCCGCCGCACTTCGACAACGCCCCACGGTTCGAGGCTCCGGCGCTTGGTCTGACGGTGCGCGATGTGACCGTCGAAGTGCGCGAGTTTCTCCAGCTCGAGCCTGAGCAGCCCGGCGTCGTGATCGCCCGGCTCGAGCCGGGCAAGCGAGCCAGCGTCGCTGGATTGCGGCCGTTCGAGATCATCGTCGAAGTCGATGGCACGCCGGTGAAGGACGCGGCGACCTTCGGGACGCTGATCGAGGGCAGGAATGACCTTCGGCTCGTGGTCCGCAGGGCCGCAGAGGAACGAGTGGTGCGAATGACCGTGGAGTGAATGATCGTGTCGACTGCCGGGGCCGTGTGTTCGGTTGAACGAGCAACGAGGAGGAACGGATGAATCGGATGCAGCGCATCGCGCGGCGCCTGTGGCTGCCTGTGGCGGCCGTGGCGGCGTGCGGCGATCAGGCTTTGGCGGAAGTGATCGAAGTTCCCGGGGATGCCGCCACCATCCAGGCGGCGCTGCTTGCCAGCGCGCCCGGGGATGAGATCCTTGTTGCTCCGGGCATTTATCCCGGGCCGATCGACCTGACCGATCACGGCGTGACCCTGCGGAGCCTCGCTGGACCGGCGGTCACCGTCATCGAGGCTCCGGCCGCCTCCTTCGCAGTCACGATCCTCGGCGACTCCAACGGTCCGAGCACGCTGCAGGGGTTCACGATCCGTCCCGCGATGCCCTCCGACGGGGGTGGCGTCCGGGTCCTCGACTCGGTGACGTCGATCATCGACTGCGTCTTCAGCGGATGCGGCTTCGTCGCGACCGGTGACCGCGCCGGTTGCGCCATGGATCTGGAGCGGTCGGAAGTCACCATCAGCGGCTGCTTCGTCAAGGGCTGCGTGGTCGGGGAGGGGCTCCTCGGTGCCATCGGCGCCGTCGACGCGCTTCTGGCCATCCAGGGAAGTGCATTCGAGCAGAACGCGGGGGTCTGTGTTGGTGCGATCGGTACCAAGATGACCCTGACGGATTCGATCTACCGCCTGCCCGTCGACGGTTCGAGGTTCATCCGTACCTTCGACGGTTGCACCCTCGGACTGCTTGGCTGCTCGATGAGCGATGCCGGCGGCACGGTGCTGGAGCTGCGCGACTCGTGCCAGGCGACGATCGAGTCCTGCCAGTTCCAGTCGATCCGCGGCTCAGGTCGGGCCATCATCGTGGGCGGCCTGCCGCTCCCCTCGACCGCGCTCTTCAGCGGCTGCCAGTTCATCGAGAACAAGCGCTCGCCCGCGACCACGCCCGCCAGCGTTCTCTCTGTCGAAGCGGGGGCGACCGCAACCGTGAGCGACTGCCTCTTCGAGGACAACGGGTGGAGCCCGCTGGCTGCGGGACTCTCCTGCATCGAAGTGATCGGCGGCACGCTGCATCTGAGCGACTCCACGCTGGCGCACTCGCAGGGAGGCAGCGGCGCTCTGCGAACGTCGGGCGGCACGGTGGTGATCGAGCGAAGCGACTTCGTCGAGAACTCGGGGCTGCTTGGCGGGGCAGTCTCGGCGGCGACCTCCAGCGTGACCATCGTCGACTGCACCTTCACCGGAAATCGCGCCACCACCAATGCCGGTGCCATCAGCGCAATCGGCGCCGGCGGCGCGACGCTTGCGGTCAAGCGGAGCGAGTTCACCGGCAACCGCGCCCTCACCGGCGAAGGCGGTGCAATCCGCGTGCAGCTCCTGACCTCGGCCCGCATCGATTCCTGTCGATTCGAGGGCAACACCGCGATCCGCGGCGGAGCTCTGGCCATCCGCTCCAATGCCACCACCGTCGCCAACGCCCTGATCGTGGGCAACACCGCCTTCGACAGTGGTGGCGGGGTCTACGTGGGAGCGGCGACCGCCCTCAGGTATTCGACCATCGTGGACAACGAGGCACCGATCGGTGGCGCTGTCGGTGGCATCGCCTCGCCCCAGCTCGTCGGCATGGTGATCTGGGCGAACATCAGTACCGGAGGCGGCGTGCTGCTCTCTCATCCCTCTCCGACATCGTCGCTGTCGATCATCCAGGGTGGCGAAGCGGGGGGGAACGGCAGCGATCCTCTCTTCGTCGATTCGGCCAACGGCGACTACCGACTCGCTGCCGAGTCCCCGGCACTCGATCTTGGCGAGGTCGGCACGCTCCCGAGCGACGCCCTCGACCTTGACGAGGATCTCGATGTGGTCGAGCCGTTGCCACTCGATCTCCTCGGCGCCGCCCGCTTCGTCGACTCGACCGGAGGGCGGAACACCCGTCCGGATGCGGGCTGTTTCGAAAGACCCGACGCGCCGTCCCTGCTCGGCGATCTGAATGGTGATGGCCTGGTCGACGGGGCCGACCTCGGCCTGCTTCTGGCGGCGTGGGGCAGCCTGAATGACGACGTCGATCTGGATGGCGACGGAGCAATCGACGGCGCGGACCTGGGAATTCTGCTGGCGAACTGGAGCGAGGCGATCTGACGCGTCCTCGCAGTCGTGGCTTCGAGGGGTTCGCGGCATGTCGTCAGGTCACGCTGGCGTCGTCGGCCCCTTCGGACTTCGCCACACGTTCCACGATCGCTCCGGACTCGTCGCCGAGGTAGCGGTCGATGATGGCGTGGATCAGGTAGAGGAGCGGGGTCACGCCGATGGCGACGCCAAGCTTGAAGAAGTAGCCGCTGCTGGCGCTGTTCACGAAGTTGGGGAAGTCGATGCCGCCGCGACCCAGCAGATAGGGGAGGTGGAGACCGATGAACTGGACGACGAGCGTGTCGACGAGCTGGCTCACGACCGTGGAGCCGGTGGCGCGGAGCCAGAGCATCCGATGGCCCGTTCTGCGGCGGACCATCCAGAAGACGGTCACATCCACGAGCTGGGCGGTGAGAAAGGCGGCGATCGATCCGACGATGATCCACTGCGACTGCATGAAGACCACGCGGAAGGAGTCGTCGTCGACTGGCGAGAAGGATGTTGCTCGGGTGAGTTGAGCGAGACTGAGCGCGATGAAGGCGTAGGCGATGACCGCGGCGGCGATGAACGAGAGCCGCTTCACGCCGGCCCGTCCGAAGTACTCGTTGACGATGTCGCTGATGATGAAGACGACCGGCCAGAGCAGGATTCCGCAGCTCAGCGTGAAGGTGTGCCACGGTGTGGCCACCGAGAAGAGCTTGCCGCCGATCAGCTCGGCCAGCAGGGCGTTGCCGATGAAGAAGCCCGCGAGCAGCAGGAACAGCCGCTCGCGACGCGATGCGGTGAGCGGCCGAAACACATGCAGAGTTGGGGGACCGGTCAACGGAAACGCCCTCGGTGCGGCGGGAGGGGAAGCTCGAACCGCTTCATGGACGAACAACTCCGGCGAGCGGGCAGGGCACACCATCACGGCCACGGGCGGCGATGGGCAGCGATCGTACCGCGTGCCCCACCTTGATTCAGCCCCTGACGCCGTTACACTCTCGCCCTTCGTGGTTTGATCGCCTCGTTAGCTCAATTGGTAGAGCAGCTGACTCTTAATCAGCGGGTTCAAGGTTCGAGTCCTTGACGGGGCATTCCGAGCGGGCCCGGTTCGCGTCTGGCGGCGTTGACTTCGGCTGGCCGTGCGTAAAGCACGGCGGCGCCTCGTCGCCTTGCCAGACACGAACCGGACCGCGCTCGGACCCGAGCGGGCCCGGTTCGCGTCTGGCGGCGTTGACTCGTTGGTCGGCTGGCGCCGACTGGGCGCGCCGGCTGCGCCGCCGCGTATGAGGTGTGCCGCGTGCGCGGCACCTTCTACAGGCCGGAAATGCCGCCGCTGACGCGTCGGAACGCTTCACGCATCCGCGCGGCGGCATATCCGGCGATTCAGTTGGGGGTGCGCGGACTGGTCGGGGGGAGCAATCGACTCCGTCCTTATCAGCAGCATGCCGGACCTCGTGCCACACCCCGTCCCGGGCGGTGTCGTCGTCGAGGAAAGCGGCGGCGACTCGCTGCGGATCGTGTTCCGACCTGCCCGGGCCGAGGGCGCGGGATCTGTTCGCGTCTTCTTCCTCGTGTGGTTGATCGTCTGGACCCTCGGCGCCGTGGTGCTGACGCAGCGCTGGCACGTCGGAGCGAGTGGTGCGCCGGGTGCGTGGCTCGTCGTGTCGGCGTGGCTGATCGGGCTCTTCGTGCTGATTGCCGTCGTCTCGGAGTGGGCGCTCTGGATCCGTATTCGACTCCATGCCGACGAGTTGAGGGTGACGCGCTCGGTCCTCTTCGTCCACCGAACACGGGTGATCCGACGTCGCGACCTCGTCCGTCTCGAGATCATCAGGCCCGATCCGAGGGACGAGGACAGGCGCTCAGTCGAACTTGTGGACTGCTGCCCCAAGCCGACCCGACTCCTTTGGGAGCGAAGCGGCGATCGAGCCAGTCGTTGGCTCGGCGAGGTTCTGGCACGCTGGTCCGGACTTCAACCGCCAAGCTGACCGTTCGGATCCGCAGCGCCGGCACTCCGAATCAACCCGAATCGGACGTGTGAACCTCCGACGACCCTCACTGCCGATCCCGCCTGGACGGCGGTCTCGGCTGTCTCTCCCGCGAGCGGGAGAGACGATGCGCACGCGGGTATGAGTCACGGGCGCGGAGCAGTGCCGACGCTTCTGCGGTGTGCTGCGTGCCCGGCGGCAAATCCGGGGATTCAGTTGGAGCTGCGCGAATGCCCCCCTGAATTGCTCGGCTCGATCGGCGGCCCAGGCGAAGCCGGAGCCGCTGATCGTGCCGAGCGAAAACAGGTGCCGCGCACGCGGCACACCTCAGGAGTCGGCGCAGCCGACCACCCCGTCGGCGCCAGCCGACGTTCCTCGACGACCCAGCCGGCGCGGCTCAACTTCTTCCGTGACATTGCTTGTACTTCTTGCCCGATCCGCATGGACACGGCTCGTTGCGGCCGACTGCAACCGGCGCCCGTCGTCCGCCGCTTCGGGCTGCAGGAGCGCCAGCGGGTGCTGCACCCTCCGGCGTGCCGGCGCGCTCGGCGATCTCGAGATCGCGCCTTTGGGCGGCGGTGCCGACCAGTTCGGCAGCCGCGGTCACGGCCGAGACTCCCGCGGCTGGGACCGTGCGCTGTGGCACGGGGCCGCGTGAGGGCGACTGCCCTCCGGTCGTTGCAGGTGAAGGAATGGCGGACGTCCCGACACCGCTGACGTCGTCGCCGCCAAAATCCTCGTTGACGGCGCTGTTGCTCTCGTCGAGACCGATGGCCTGGCCGGGAGTCGGTGGGGCGACCCGCGGGACCTGCGGTGCCAGGCGTCCCTTGAAGACCAGATCGGTCACCTTGTCGCGGATGGTCTCCTGCAGACCCTGGAAGAGCTTGGAGGCTTCGCGCTTGAACTCGATCCGCGGGTCCTTCTGACTGAAGGCCCGGAATCCGATTGAGTCGCGGATCTGGTCCATCGAGTGAAGGTGGTCCTTCCACGACGAGTCGAGGATCTGGAGCAGAACCCAGGTCTCGAACTGGCTGATCTCGGTCCGCAGCACCTCGGCGATGCGGCGCCTGGCGAAGCCCGCCGGATCGGCCGCGGCATCGCTCCGCTCGTACTCGCTGAGACGAACCATGCACTGCTCGGAGAACCAGCGGTCGAGCGACTCGACGTCGCGTCCTGCGGCAAGCGCCCGCTCGGCGCGGGCGGCGATGCGGGTGGTGTCCCAGCGATTGGCTTCTTCGACGAGGAGGCGACGCAGCTCGCGGGGATCGCTCGAGGGCAGCGACTCCGGCTTCCAGTCGAGTTCGTACCTTGCCTTGATCCACGCGCAGAACTGGTGGAGCGCGGCCTGCGGGTTCTGGGCCAGCATCGACGAGGTCATGTCGATTGCGAAGTCGATGGGATAGACGATCTCCCGCTCGCGATAGACCTCGCGTGCCTGCTTGAGGAGGCCCTCCGACGCCGCCTGCGGGGTGGTGGCCTCCGAGAACATCCCCGCGGTGAAGCCGCCGCCGAACTTGGTGTTGGCCCACGACGCCAGGGCTTCCTCGCCGAAGTCGGGGGTGAGGAATCGATCAAGCGGGGCCAGATCGGTGTTCTGGATCTGCTCTTCCGCCGCGGCGCTGATGCGAGCCCGGATCGCCGACGGCGAGAGACCGCGAAGCTCCTCGGGGTCGAGCTCGATCTTGTAGGTCGTGCGAGCCCAGTCGGCGAGTCCCTTGACGTCCCAGTCCGACGGCTCGGCCTCGTCGAAGACGTACTCGCCGAGGGTCACGCGAATCCGCTCGGTCGCGTCCTGAAGGGCATCGCGGAGGACCATCTCGTACGTGTCCTCGCGATCCTTGTTCTGGAGGCGCTTCGGCTCGATGGTGACGCTGAGATGCTCGCTGGCCCACTCGGCGATGCACTTGGCCCGGTGCAGCGGATGGAGATGGGTCTGAGCGGCGTCGAAGACCGCGTCCTCGATGTAGTCGAAGATCAGTCCCTTGACGTCGCGTCCTTCGAGGACCCGTTGACGAGTCGAGTAGAACGCCCGGCGCTGATGCTCCATCGGCTCATCGAAGTCGAGGATGTTCTTGCGGATCTGGAAGTTGCGTTCCTCCACCTTCCGCTGGGCCCGCTCCACGGCGTTGCTGAGGATCGGGTGCTCCATGGCATCGCCCTCCTTCATCCCGAGCTTGCTCAGAAGCGAGAGGGTCTTGTTGCCGGCGAACATCTTCATCAGGTCGTCTTCCAGGGAGAGGAAGAAGCGTGACGAACCGTTGTCGCCCTGACGGCCGGATCGACCGCGGAGCTGGTTGTCGATGCGGCGGCTTTCGTGCCGCTCGGTGCCGATGATGTGAAGCCCGCCCATCTCCTCGATGCCGCGGAAGATCCGGATGCGATGCATCAGGCTGTTCCCGACCGAATCGAGAGCCTCGACCAGATGAGCTTCGCTGGCCGAGCAGGCCTTCTTGGGATCGGCCATCGCCAGCGTGATCGCCCAGTGCCGAAGCAGAGCCATGTGCACGTCCCCGTCGCTCATGGCGTCGACGTCGCTCTTCTTCAGATCGAGCTCGCGGGGGGCGATGAAGCGGTGGATTGCGGCCACGGCCTCGGCTTCGGGAGTCGACGCGGTCACCTCCTTCGGGCAGATGCCGCACTTCTTCCAGTGCTCGATGAGGGTCTCGGCGGTGAGCGGGACGAGCTTGATGTCGGTGCCTCGACCGGCCATGTTGGTGGCGATCATCACCGCCCCGAGCTGGCCGGCGCCGGCGACGATGTCCGCCTCGCGCTCGTGCTGCTTGGCGTTGAGCACCTCGTGCCTGATGCCGTACTTCTGGGTGAGCATCCGGCTGAGCGTCTCGCTCTTCTCGACGCTCGTCGTTCCGACGAGGATCGGACGACCGACGTCGTGCAGCCGCTTGATCTCCTCGATGATCGATTCCCACTTGTCCTTCAGCGAGACGAAGACGAGATCGTTTCGATCGACGCGCACCACCGGAAGGTTGGTGGGGATGCTGACCACGTCGAGCCGGTAGATCTCGTAGAACTCGGTCGCTTCGGTATCGGCGGTGCCGGTCATTCCGGCCAGCCGCTGATAGAGCTTGAAGTAGTTCTGGATCGTGATCGTGGCCATGGTCTGGGTCTCGTCCTTGATGCGGACGCCCTCCTTGGCCTCGACCGCCTGGTGCAGTCCATCCGACCACTGCCGGCCGACCATCTTGCGACCGGTGTTCTGATCGACAATCACCACCCCGAGCTGCCCATCCTCGTCGGGAGCGACCACGTAGTCGCGATCCCGCTGATAGACCACGTGGGACCGCAGGGCGTTCTCGAGCAGATGCGGCAGATCGATGTTCTCACCCACGTAGAACGAGCCCAGCGAGGCCTTGCGCTGGGCTTCGGCGATGCCGTCGTGGGTCAGGCTGGCCTTCTTCTTGTCGAGCTCGACTTCGTAGTACTGGGTGTACTTGTCCCGCTCCGCCTCGACCCGCGGAAGGCGCTTGCGGGCCTCCTCGAGCTTGATCTTGAGGGTCGGAATCGACTCCTTGTCGCGAGTGTTGCGGATGTCGCCTTCGATGGATGACATCTCCACCCGGCATGACTGCACCTTCTCGTTCGCGTCGCTCCAGCGGGACTGCATCTGCTGGAGATGGCGGGCGAGCTGATCGGCCACGTCGTAGCGCGGCTTGGAGGAGTGGGCAGGTCCGGAGATGATCAGCGGGGTGCGGGCTTCATCGATCAGGATCGAGTCGACCTCGTCGACGATGGCGAACTGCCGCGTCTTCTGCACCTGATCCACCGACCGCAGCTTCATGTTGTCGCGGAGGTAGTCGAAGCCGAACTCGCTGGTGGTGCCGTAGACCACGTCGCACTCGTAGGCGGTCTTCTTCTCCTCGCTCGACTGGATGTGGATGGGATGGATCGCACCGACCGTGAGCCCAAGGGCGCGGAAGAAGGGAAAGGTCCAGTCGCGGTCGCGCTGCACCAGATAGTCGTTCACCGTGACCACGTGCACCTGGAGACCCTGGAGCGACGCCAGGTAGCACGCCAGCGGACCGACGATGGTCTTGCCCTCGCCGGTCTTCATCTCGGCGATGCGACCTTCCGAGAGCACCATGCCGCCGATGAGCTGCACGTCGAAGGGGCGGGCGCGGAAGGGAGGCTTGGAGTGGGGATGGAGGGCCCGGACGGCCTCGTAGACCTCGTTGGGAATATCGACGAACTGCCACGACTCGATCATCCCGTGACCGCCCTTGAGGTCATCGGTGGCGGCCCGCGGTTCGGTCGCTCTCATCTGCGCGAGGGTCTGGTCGTGGAGGCGGCGAGCCTCTCCCGAGAGCAGTCCCGCATCGAAATTGGCCGCAGGGTTGAAGATGTTGCGAATGCCCACGCCGCGGTCCATGGCCTCACGGGCCACCGCGAAGACGTCGGGGATCATCTCGTGGCTCTTGCGACCGGCGGTGAAGGCAGCGCGGAACTCGGCGCTCTTGGCGCAAAGCTCCGCGTCGGTGAGCGAGCGAATGACGCTCTCCTGCTGGTTGATCTGATCGACAAGGCGAAGGTATCGCTTGACCAGACGCGAGTTGCGCGAGCCAAGCAGCTTGACCATCAACGGACCGACAATGGGAACGCCCATGGGATTCTCTCGACACCTCGACCGCGAGGTGAAAGGCTGTATCGATTGGAAGGAAGCAACGCCGTTGGTCGACCCGACGGGTCGACGTTCGCACCGTTCGGGCGATCATGCACGGTCCGCTCGACGGCTGGCCTCGCGGCCAGTCGGGCGGGAGCGTGAAGGACCGCGAGGGGCTCAGGCGCTGGGCGGAGGCAGCGCCAGCAGTCGTTCCGGCAGTGCCGCGAGACGCGCAACCGTGTCGCGAGTCTGTCCGAGTCGACGTGACCTCGGGCACTCGCAATCGGTCGGGGTGGCGACGGGAGTGCCCCGTTCGTGCTGACCGACCGGGCTGACGTGAACCCCGGAGTGCAATGAACGGACCGCCGCAGCCAGGGCAGCCGCCACCGCTCGCATGCGCCGCACCGATTCCTCGGCAGGTCTGCCGCGATCGGCGAGGAACTCCCACAACGTCGCGGGAAGATGGCTCGCCAGACCGCCAGCCGCGGCCGGAGCGACGGTGCCGAGGGCGGTCACCAAGGCCAGCGCGACCATCCAGGGGACGGAGCCGCTTCGTGTTGCCGAGCCGCGTTCGGAGACCCGCTCCGAGTCAACTGCCCGGTCGATCCCCCGGTCGATCCCCCGGTCGACCCCCCGGTCAACAGCAGTGCCCGCGGCAGCGCTTCCCGACCGAGCAGGCTCGGTCGAATCGGCTCCGGATGTGGAGTCGATGACACTGGGTTGGCGATTGCGGATTGGCATGGCGGGCGAGGCCGAGAGTGTAGCACCGGGCATGCCAGAATCGGCCGCAACTGCGGTTCGTCGCGGCCCGCTCCGATACATCACGAGCCTGTCGCGGCGGGCGGCGGCGGCACCATGCATGCGTCCCCACCGCGCTCATCGACGCAGGTGATCACGCCATCGTCGACGACCACCAGAACCGGTGGGGTCATCAGCCAGACCGGGCCCGCTGGAAGCTCGAGGAAGTGGCATTCCGGGCAGTTCACGGTCTCGGGCTGATCAGTGGGAAGCAGGACCGCGTTCCGCTCGGGCGGCACCTTCACGGCAATCACCTTCCCCTCGACCGCGCCGGCGAAGTGGGTCTCGAACAGAGTGTGACACGAGCCGCATCGCGGGTTGTAGAAGACGACATACGAGCGGCCCTCGAGAGTCAGGGCGGTGAGTTCGGGCAGATGCTCGCGGATCGGAGTCTCGGCGAACGGCTTGCCGATGTAGCTGGCAAAGTCGAGCTCGGCGGCGACCAGCTTCGCCGTGGGGCCGACCAGGCGGCGTTGGTCGGCGGCGGGGCGGATTTCGACCCGAGAGGCGACGGTGGCCGCAATCACCAGCACCGCGAGGGCGCCGAGTGCCCGCCACTGCGGCGAGAGCGTGTCGGCGCGGGTGTCCGCCGCGCTGCGGCGAATGGCCGCGAAAAGCAGCCCCGAGACCACCAGCAGGGCCCCGTTCACGAGGATGATCGAACGAACCGTCGGTGCGGCTGCAATCGAGGCGATGGCCGAGAAGGCCACCCCAAGCAGGGCGATGAAGGCGACGCCGCGCGACCATCGACCGAGGAGCAGCATGAGCCCGGCCAGCAGAAACTCGCTGCCCAGCAGCAGTCGGAGAAGAAGCTCCGGACTCACCCCGCTGCGAATGGCCATGCCGGTGAGCCAGAGCGGAAGCGCCGCAGTCGTGCCGTCGGCGATCTGCAGACCGGCGATGACCAGCAGCCACGCAGGAACGAGAAGGCGGGCCGCGACGATGTTGATCTGCGCCGTGGAGCGAGCCCGCTCCGAATCGACCCGCGTGGAAGTCGTCCGGACGTCGTCACGAGCGATCGATCGAGAGGAGGGGCGTGGCACGAGTCGAGTGTATGAGCTGGGACAGCGCCGCGAGCAGGTTCAGACCGCACGCCTGCGGACGAGCCCGGGCGGTGGTCGCCGCGAAAGCGCGAAGAAGCCCCCGCGAAGGCGAATGGTGGCCCCCGCGAAAGCGAGTGTGCCGCCGGAGGCGGCTACGGAGCGATCAAAGGCGAATGGTGGTCCCCGCGAAAGCGAGTGTGCCGCCGGAGGCCGCTACGGAGCGATCAAAGGCGAATGGTGGCCCCCGCGAAAGCGAGTGTGCCGCCGGAGGCCGCTACGGAGTGATCAAAGGCGAATGGTGGTCCCCGCGAAAGCGAGTGTGCCGCCGGAGGCCGCTACGGAGCGATCAAAGGCGAATGGTGGCCCCCGCGAAAGCGAGTGTGCCGCCGGAGGCGGCTACGGAGTGATCAAAGGCGAATGGTGGCCCCCGCGAAAGCGAGTGTGCCGCCGGAGGCGGCTACGGAGCGATCAAACACGCCGTCACTTCCTCGACGTTCTCCGAGTCGAGGGCGACCCCGACGATCACCCCGTCGACGACGGTGAGCAGCATCGGCGTCTGGATCACGTAATTGGCGTTCTGCGGAAGTCCGCGCATCACTGCATTCACCAGCGGCATCGGCAGATCGGATGCAGGATCGGAGTCGGGAACGCGCACGGCCACCACTCGCGGTTCGAGGTCGCCAACGAGGAACTGTTCCATCAAGGCGTGGCAGTGATCGCAGTCGGCGCGATACAAGAGGATGTGCCATCGTCCCGCATTGAGGTTCGGCGGCGCCGGAGTGATCTGCCGGGCCAGCGGTTGAGCGTCGAGGCGGGTCCCCTTCCAGTTCTTGAAGTCGGTGTAGTAGGTCTGCTCTGGAGCAGGCGGGGCGGGCCAGGTCGCGGCGGGAGCGGGTGCGGTGACGGGAGTGGGTGGAGCGACGACCGCGCCTCTCGCGGCGCTGGCGCCCGATGTGACCGCTGCATCGAGGGCCTGCTTCATCATGGCCTCGTCGCGAGGATCGGTGGCCAGGGCGACGACGACGCCATCAACGACGGTGAGCATGACCGGCGTGGTGAAGACGTAGTTCGAGGCCAGCGGCAGTCCGTGGAGCTTGAACTCGTCGCTCGGCATCGGCATGTCGGAGGCGGGATCGGTGTCGGGCACGCGCACGGCAAGCGTGCGCGTCGCCCGCTCCGGGGTCGAGAGATACTGCTCGAGCAGTTCGTGACAGTGCTCGCAATCACCGCGGTAGAAGAGGACAAACCAGGCCCCGAGGTCGATGTCGGCAGGAAGCGGCCGGGTGATCTGGAGCGCCAGCGGCTGGGCGGAGAGCCGGGCTCCAATCCACGACTCGAACTTCACGAAGTAGGTGGTGTCGGGAGTCGGAGCCGCGGGCCACGTCCCAGCCTTCGGCAGGGTGACTGCGGGTGTCGACGAGCGGGCACCTTCGGGCGTGGTGAGCGTCTCCGGGGCGCTGGTGTCGTTGGCGAGGTCGGGGCTGACCGTGATCCTCTTCGCCGGCACTCCGTAGGCCACGGCGACGCCGAGCACGGCGGCGCCAAGGGCAAGCGCCAGCGAGGCGGCGCCGCGCGGGATCGAACGCAGGCCAGCCGGACAGCAGAGCACGCCGAGAAGAAGGAGCGAGTCGATCACCAGTATCGCCCACGGCGGCGGTCCGCCGGAGCCGAAGCAGCCGCAGTTGTCTCCGCCGGCGGAGAGGACGCCGATCAGGACCAGCACGAAGATCGACAGGGTGAGGATGGCTGCGGGGCGGGCCAGCTTCGGGACGAAGAACATCACCGCCACCAGGACGAACTCGCTGGCGATCAGGAAACGCAGGGTGTGATCCAGAAACGCGCCGAACTGGGCCTCGGGAACGCCGGCGAACTCGGCAATCGAAATGCTGACGTCGCGGACCGGGCCGGGAAGCAGCTTGGGATTGCGCTCGGCCAGCTTGAACACCGCTCCGGCGAGAATCCAGAGCGGCACGATGATCCGGGCGAGGGCGAAGCCGATCAGGTGGCGCGGCGACTCTGTGGGCTGCGGGGTGTTGACGGCGGCGCTGGAGGAGGGCGATGACTGCTTCGGCATGGTCGTCTCGATGGGCGTTCAACCTTTGGACGCGGACCCGGGAGGCGGTCCGCACTGCCAACCGGCGGAGGCGGAAGCCTATTCCGGCACGGCGGAGCCCTCGGAACCGGCCTTCACCGCCACAACCGAGGCCTCGAACGACTCGCACACGAAGTGCATCAGGACCTGATGGGCCTCCTGAATGTGGGCGGAGTCGTTGGCGGAGACCACCAGGGCGTGGGTGCAGAGTCGCAGGGCATCGCCGCCATCGCGCCCCAGCAGACCGATGGTGACGACGCCGAGTTCCCGCGCCGCCGTCAGCGCCCGCAGGAGGTTCTCGCTCCGACCCGAGGTCGAGAAGACGACCAGACAGTCTCCCCGACGCAGGAGGCCGCGGACCTGCCGGGCGAAGATCTCGGAGAACCCGAAGTCGTTGGCGATGCAGGTCAGTGCCGTCGGATCGGCGTTCAGGCAGAGGGCCCGGAGCGGGGCGCGATCGCTTCGATAGCGCCCGACGAGCTCTTCGGCCAGATGCAGCGCCTCCGCGGCGGATCCGCCGTTGCCGCAGGTGGCGATGATGCCTCCCGTCGCCGCAGTCCGGTGCAGCGTCTCGATCAGCACCTCGATCTCGTCGAGCTGCTCGCGGAGCGCGGCGATTGCGTCGAGGGCGCCATCGAGCCGGCGCGCGAGCAGGGTTCGCAGCGGGGTCGTCACGCCGAGATCCTACAGCCCCGGTGCCGGGTGCGTCCGTCGGCCGCCGACGCGTGATACGCTCCGGACGATGACCAGCCCCGCGAAGCCCGACCCCACGTCAGAGCGTGTCTGGGATCGTCTCCATCTCTGGCAGATCCAGTCGTTCCGCGACGTGCTGCTGATTGCAGCGTTCGTCGGCATCGTCTGGCTCGGCTACGCGATGCGGTCGGTGACCACCCCGTTGCTGATCGCCCTGGGCCTGGCCTATCTCTTCGAACCGCTGATCGCTGCGGCGACGCGGCGCTATCGCGTCTCGCGCACCGTGGTCGTCTCGGGTGTTCTGCTCGCGCTGATTCTGGCGGTGGCACTGATCCTCACCTTGAGCGTGCCGCTGGTCATCAGGCAATCGAGTTCACTCGTCGACGATGTTCGTTCGGGTCGCCTGATCCGCGCCGTCGAACGGGTGGAGTCGATTCTTCCCGAGTCGCTCCGCCGGCCCTGGCAGGCTCTTCTGATCTCGGTCGGGGCCAGGAGCGCAGCCTCGCCCTCATCGCCGGGCGCGAATCCCGAAGTCGGCGCCGAGCCTGCACCCGAAGCGGAGTCCGTGCCGTCGGAGGCGAACGCCAAGCCAGACGCCAAACCAGACGCCAAGCCAGACGCCAAGCCAGACGCCAAACCAGACGAAGTCCCTGCCGAACCAGTCGAAAAGCACGATGGACTCCTCGGGATCTCCGGGGCGCTCTTCGCCGACGCCGCAGAGGGTTTCGAGGAGGCGAGGATCCGACAGATCGTGCGGGAGGAACTCGACGCCCAGGTCGTCGCCCAATCGTCCTTCGAATCGGCCCGATACATCGCCATCCTGAAGCGCGGCTTTGACACGGCTTCGTCGATGATCGGTCTGCTGGTGACGGCGGGGCTTCTGGCCTTCCTGATCCCGTTCTACTTCTTCTTCTTCTCCGTCTCGTATCCGACCGTGCTGGCCTTCGCCAAGGGGTTGATTCCCGTCGCCCATCGCTCGCACACGCTGCGTCTCCTGGGGCAGATGGACAACGCCGTCGCCGGATTCGTGCGCGGACGCATGGTCATCAGCGGAATCGTCGGCGTCGTCTTCGCAATCGGCTGGCTGGTCTGCGGGGTGCCCTACTCGATCGTGCTGGGGGTGATCGTCGGCGTCTTCAACCTCGTCCCCTATCTCAGCGGCATCGGACTTCCGGTGGCCATCGGACTTCTCGCCTTCGAGCAGTTGGGGCTCCCGCCCGAAGCGCGGATGGGCTGGATCTGGGTGATCGCCGGACCCTCGATCGTCTTCGCCATCGGCCAGGCCCTCGACGGATACGTGCTCACGCCGTTGATCGCGGGCAAGGCCACCGATCTCGATCCGGTGACGATTCTGGTGGCGGTGCTGGCAGGGGGATCGATCGCCGGCTTCTACGGAATGCTCCTGGCGATTCCGGTGATGGCCTGCCTCAAGATCCTTTTCCGCGAAGTGCTGCTCCCCAAGATCAAGAAGTGGACCCGCGGCGAAGCGGCGGATCCGCTGCCGATACAGGAGTGAGGGGAGTCGGGGAAGTGAGGCGCAGAGCCAAGAGAGTGGAGACGGGCAACCGCTCGGGCGCTGCTCAGCGCTTCTTGCGCGGCTTGAAGCGCGACTTCACCGACTCGGTGGCGGTCGAGCCGCCGCGGCCGCCGAAGCCGGGGAGGCCCTTCATGCCGGGAATCATGCCGGGGTCGAGCGACTGGAGATCCTTCATCGCCTTCACCTTTCCGAGCATGCCCATGCCGGCCATCTGCTGCGTCACCTTCTGCATCATCTCGAACTGCTTGGTGAGCTTGGTGACGTCGACCGGCTGTGCGCCGCTCCCGGAGGCGATGCGCTTCGAGCGGCTGCGGTTGATGACTCCCACATCCTTGCGCTCGGCGGGCGTCATGCTGCTGACCATGCCCTCGAGGCGATCGAGCTGCTTCTCGTCGACTTCGACGCCCTGAAGCATCGCTCCGACGCCCGGGAGCATTCCCAGGAGCTGCTTCATCGGACCCATCCGCCGAATCGAGCGGAGCTGGCCGACGAAGTCATCCATCGTCAGCTTGCCCTTGGCCATCTTTTCGGCGATCCGAGTGGCCTCCTCCTCGCTCACCTCGCTCTGGGCCTTCTCGACCAGCGACACCACATCGCCCATCCCGAGGATCCGCCCGGCCATGCGCTCGGCGTGAAACTCCTCGAGGGCGTCGAACTTCTCGCCGGTGCCGACGAACTTGATGGGGGCGCCGGTCACCCGCCGCACCGAGAGGGCCGCGCCGCCGCGGGTGTCGCTGTCGGCCTTGGTGAGGATCACGCCGTCGATGGCCAGCTTCTCGTGGAAGGTCTTGGCGCTGTTCACCGCGTCCTGCCCGGTCATGGCGTCGACGACCAGCAGGATCTGATGAGGATCGACGGCCCGGTTGATCGCTTGAAGCTCGCCCATCAGCTCGGCGTTGACGTGCAGGCGTCCGGCGGTGTCGAGGATCAGCACCTGATACCCGCCGCTTCGGGCCTCGCGCAGGGCCCGCTGGCAGACGGATACCGCAACTCCGACGGCCTTGCCATACTCGGCGCACTTGTCGGGTTCGGCGTAGAAGCCGACTCGTCCGGGGCCGGTTGCCTCCCTGGCCACGCCGTCGATCACCTGGCGAAGCTGCTCGACTGCGGCGGGGCGCTGTAGATCGGCGGCGCAGATCAGTGCACTCGTCCCGCGGCGCTTGAAGTAGGCCGCGAGCTTGCCGCAGGTGGTGGTCTTGCCGGAGCCCTGCAGACCGCAGAGCATCACGACTGTCGGCGGAGGCTCGACCAGCATGATGTGACCGCTGCCGCCCGGTTGGCTTCCAGGTGGGAGCAAACCACCGCGTGCGCCACCCATCAGCTCGACCAGCCTGGCGTGGACGATTCCGATCATCTGCTCGCCGGGCTTCAGCGACTTGACCACTTCGGCGCCGAGGGCCTCGCGGAGGACATCGTCGCAGAAGCTGGTCACCACCTCCTGATGCACATCGGCTTCAAGGAGCGCCGTGCGGACCTCGCTCATCGCCTCGCGGACGTTCTCCTCGTTGATCCGCCCCCGGCCGGTCAGGTTGCGGAAGGCACTGCTGAATCGATCGGAGAGCGTTGCGAACATGGGAAGTCAGGGGCTCGGGAGCGCGGAGAAGAAGACCGGACTGACGCGGCGACGCGAGGTCACGCCGGGCTTGGCATCACTCCGGGCCCGGGCTCGTCGCCGGGAGTCGCAGCCGGCGGCCGGGCCGGACGACTGGGACGGGTCAGTTCGCTGGAGATGAGCTCGGCCACCGTCGGACGGTCCAGCCGCTCGCCGCGCATCAGGCGATCCACGTCCTCGCGCTGCAGGGTCTCGAAGCGGAGCAGGGCTTCAGCGACCGCAACCACCTTCTCCCAGTTGTCGTCGAGAAGACGCGTGGCTTCGACATAGGCCGCGTCGATCAGCGTTCGGATCTCCTCGTCGATGACCCGGGCGGTGTCCTGGGAGTAGTCCTTGTCGGGGATGTACATCTCGCGGGTGTCCTCGCCGCTGTAGTTGACGAAGCCCAGGCGATCGGACATGCCCCACTCGAGCACCATGCGGCGAGCGCACGAGGTCACCATCTTGATGTCCTGGCCGGCTCCCGAGGAGATGTCTGCGGTCTTCCGCTCCTCGGCGATGCGACCGCCGCAGAGCACCCGCATGGTCGCGACCAGCCAGCGCTTGCCGTAGCCGTAGCGGTCCTTCTCCGGCAGACTCATGGTGGCGCCGAGGAAGTTGCCGCGCGGAATGATCGTCACCTTGTGGAGCGGATCGGCATCGGGGAGCAGCGACTGCACCACCGCGTGGCCGGCCTCGTGATAGGCGGTGGCCACGCGTTCGCGCTCCTCGAACTTGCGACTCTTCTGGGCTCGGCCGAAGCGGATCTTGTCGCGGGCCTCGTCGAGGTCGGCCATCTCGACCGAGTCCTTCGCGGCCATGGTGGCGATGATCGCCGCCTCGTTGATCACTGCGGCCAGATCGGCGCCGCTGAACATGGGCGTGCCGCGAGCCAGCCGTTCAAGATCGACGTCCGGCCCCATCAGCACCTTGCGGGCGTGCACTTCGAGGATCTGTCGACGTCCCACGAGATCGGGAAGCGGGACCGTGACCTGGCGATCGAAGCGACCCGGTCGAGTGAGCGCCGGATCCAGAACGTCGGCGCGGTTGGTCGCGGCGATCACGATGATCTGATCGTTCGCCTCGAAGCCGTCCATCTCGACCAGGATGGCATTCAGAGTCTGCTCGCGCTCGTCGTGGCCGCCGGTGGTGAAGCCGCCGCCGCGCCGCCGACCGACCGCATCGATCTCGTCGAGGAAGATGATGCAGGGCGAGTTCTCCTTGGCCTGCTTGAAGAGATCGCGCACGCGGGAGGCGCCGACGCCGACGAACATCTCGACGAAGTCGGAGCCGGAGATCGAGAAGAAGGGAACGTCGGCCTCGCCGGCGATCGCCTTGGCGAGAAGGGTTTTGCCGCAGCCGGGCGAACCCACGAGCAGCACGCCGCGCGGAATACGTCCGCCGAGACGCTTGAACTTCTTGGGGTTCTTCAGGAACTCGACGATCTCCTGCACTTCCTCCTTGGCCTCGTCGACACCGGCCACATCGTTGAAGGTCACGCTGATGGTGTCCTTGGAGGAGATGCGATGGCGGCTCTTGCCGAAGTTGCCGAGCATTCCGCCGGGGCCCGAGGCGGCACCGCGCATCGAGCGGGCCAGCAGGAACCAGATGAGTCCGACGATGAGAAGAACCGGGACCCAGCCCAGGAGCACGCCGACCCACGGATTGAGCCCGACCGACTCCCGCCACGTCACCCGTTCCTGAATGCGGCGACCATCGGGGTCGACGCGATCGACGGTCAGGGCGTTGAGCTGGTTCTTCACCCAGACGTAGTTCTCGCCGTAGGGAGCGATGTCGACGAAGATGGTCGTCGGGGCGTCGCCGGACTTCTCGAAGCCCTTCACGCCGCTCTTGATCCGGGCGGTGACGCGCCGATCCTCGATGACGATCGAGCCGGGTTCGGTCTTGCCTTCCTTCACATGCACGATGAACTGATCCCAGTTCTCGAGACGATGGCCACGGCCGCCGGTGTTGGTCAGGACCAGCCAGACCAGGGCCAGCAGCACCAGAAGCGTCACCCAGGTCAGGAACTGTCGACGCAGTCGAGTCGGCGGGGGAGTCGGGGTGCCGCGACCGCCGGGTCGCTCGCCGCCGGGCTCACCGCCAGGATCGCGACGACCGTTGCCTTCCGGTCGCGACTCGTCGTTTCGCGATTGGGAACGTCCCTCGGGCCCGCGCCCGTTGCGACTGGGCGTTCCGCGCTGACCATCCGGCCGCTGGCCCGACGAGTCGGCCATCGACGAGTGGTCTGGGAGTTCGAAGCGATCGCTGTTGAATGCTGGCATCGGAGGTGTCGTCGCCGGACGATTGGTGGCGGTCAGTGCCAAACGTAGGAGCACCCCGCCGAAGGGGCCAACGTATTCCCGCCCGCCGCCTCTCCAAGCCGCCTGCTGGAGGGGATTGCTGGGGCTCACCAATCGGTTCGCAGCGAGCCCACGATGTCGCGGGCCAGCACCTGAACCGCCCCGGCGCGGCCGATCTCGATGGGCTCGTTGCTCTGGAGCGTCGGCACGAAGAGTCCGCTGCCCGAGAAGGACTTTCGCTCGACGAGGGTCTTGCCGGTCCGCTGATCACGCCATTCGAAGTCGACTGCGATCGAGTAGGTGTCTTCCTCGGCGAGGCCGGTCGTGCGGGATTTGGAGAGACGATTGATGGTCACGCTGGTGATGGTGCCGCGAAGCAGGGTGTCTGCGGTTCCAGTCGAGCCGATCACCTTCCAGGGGGTCTGGGTCTCCAGCTCCTTGACGAGGGCGTCGGCGAGATCGAACTGCACATCTCGTACGAAGGTCGCGTTCGAAAAGATCGGCACCGCGATCGTTCGGACGTCCTCGCGATAGGTCTCCGCCATCGAGTAGCCCTTGGTGGGATCGGTGGCGCAGGCGGTCAGGGTGGTCAAGACAAGTACGAGAATCGCGGAGAGCGCCCGCCCAGTTCCCGGGAACCCCGGGAAAGGCGTTGGTCGAAGCGCAGGCGGGCCGCTGGTCGGAGGCATCACTTCGCTCCCGTCGAGGTTGGAGATGCGTCGCTGCGACCAGGTTCGGCGGAACCTTGTTTCGGCGTCGCGGCATCCTTCGGTTCTGGCTTCGGTTCTGGCTTCGATTCTGGCTTCGGTTCTGGTTTCGGTTCTGGTTTCGGTTCTGGTTTCGGGGTCTGGTCCTCGTCCATCAGCAGGGGATTGCGCGGGGCGGTGTCGAGGGTGTCATCCTCCGTTGGGCCGCCGCGAGGCGCGGGCATGGGAACCGCGCCCGACTTGAGACCCACGTAGTCGGGCGCCTGGTCGCGAACCCAGGCCGGAAGGTCGGGGAGGATTTCCGCACCGAGCTCGATGCCCCGAAGCGCCGCGACGCTCCGGGGATAGCGGGAGAGGAGGCGTCGGATCGACAGCTCGGCGCTCATCGGGTCGCCGGTCCGCAGGTACCAGCGAGCTTCCTGCAGGAGCTTGGCGGCGCGGGACTCGTCGATTCGCAGAATGAGAGACGTGGAACCGATCTGCTGGGCGGTGAGCGGCTCGATCTCCTCGAGCCGTGTGAGCTGGGCGCGGGCATCCTGAAGTCCTGCGGCGTCGAACTGCGGTCCCTTGAAGGAGGCCAGTCGGGTGAAGATCAGCCTCAATCGCGCCTTGCGGATCTGCGTCGACCGCGGGTAGTTCTCGAGGAAGAGCTGGTACGACTCGCCCGCGAGGTCCATTTCGCCGCGATTGAAGTAGTAGTCGGCGAGAGCCATGCCGGCGTCCTCGGCGAGCTGGCTTCCGGGCAGTCGCTCCTGGATGCGGATGAGCAGTTCCTGGGCTTCCTCGCCGGCATCGAAGAGCCGCATGCCCAGGAACTTCTTCTTCTTTCCGTTGGCGTAGAGCTCGGCGATCTCGAACTCGCGCTCGAGCGCGGTCACGTAGACCTCGCTGCCGGGGTAGAGCGTGGCCACCGCCTCGTAGTCGAAGAGCGCCTTGTACTCGTCGCCGCGGGCAACGAGGGCATCTCCGCGGAGGAGCAGCGCCTCGGCTCGGAGGGGGTGCCGCTCATGTCGATCGATCCAGGAGTTCGAGAGCGAGAGGGCTCGGGCGGTATCGCTGTCCAGCAGGGCCCGGCGAATCTCGAGCAACTGTCCCTCGGGCGAGCCCGGAACGATCTCGAGCGACTCGGCGAAGGTGTCGTCGTCGCTCCAGAGTCGAGGCGGGGAGTCGCTTGTTCGCGTCGCGGCCGCCCCACTCTGTCGGCCACCCTGCGGCCCACTCTGCGGCCCACTCTGCGGCAACACAGCAATGACCGGTCCGGCGAGCGCGAGCCCGAGGACCGCCGCCACGACGCTCGCGCCGCGGAGGGCGCGTCGTTTTGCGGCGGTGCTCGCCGGGATGTGACTGAGATCAATTCGCGAGGGCCGGGCCATGGGGTCGGATGGTACTTCCTTCAGCCTTCTGGGCGTGCGGCAATCGGCGTGCGGCAATCGGCGTGCGGCAATCGGCTTACGCTTGCGGCCGTGAGAATCACCGTGCTCTTCAATCCAATCGCCGGAGGCGGGCACGCGGCGGGCGCCGCACGAGCACTGCAGGCCAAGCTCGAAGGAGCGGGGCACCACCGGATCGATCTGGTCGAAAGTCGCCCCGGTGCCGAAACCTCGTGGCTCGATCCGCTCCTCGCCGGGAGCGACCTGCTGGTGGTGGTGGGGGGAGACGGGGCCGTCCGGCTCGCGGCCTCCGCGGCGATGCGCACAGGCACCGCGATCTATCAACTTCCGCTCGGGACTGAGAATCTCTTCGCTCGAGAGTGGGGGATGAACCGCAGCGCCGCCACGTTGGTGCGGGCGATTGCGGTCGACGAGGTGGTCGAGATCGATGTCGGTCGCGCCGACGGAGAGTGCTTCGTGCTGATGGCTTCCGTCGGATACGACGCCGAGGTGGTGCACGAACTCGCGGCCAAGCGCCGCGGAGGCATCAGCCATCTCTCCTACCTCGCGCCGATGCTGCGATCGCTGCGCGGCTTCGCGTCGCCGCGCCTGCGGGTGGTCGCCGACGGCAGACGGATCGACGACGATGGCCCGGGGTTCGTGATCGTCGGGAACTCGCGGCAGTACGCGATGCGGGTGAACCCCGCCTGCGATGCATCGATGGAGGACGGACGTCTCGACGTGGTCTACTTTCCGACCGCGAACATCGCCGAACTGCTCACCTGGATGGTGACCTGCACGCTCGGCCGCCACCGTCGCAATCCCCGCCTCGTCTACGCCACCGCCGAGCGCATCACAATCGAGAGCGACCTGCCGTTCCGCCATCAGCTCGATGGCGATCCACCATGGAACGCCCGACAGGGGTCCAATCGACTTGAGATCGAAGTCGTTCCCCGGGCGCTGCGTGTGCTCGTCGCGGCCCGCTCGGCGCGGACAGGCCGATCGAAACCCGAGCAGTCGTGTGAACGCCGCTGAGTTCGCGCCGCGGCGGTCCGCACGGGTTGTGTTGGGGTCGATCGAGCGATGAGAGTTCTCCACCGTCGACACCCCACAGCGGTGGACCGATGCCCGAGGTCCGCAATCCACTTGCACTTCGCAACTCCCTTGATCTAGACTGCTCCGCGAGTTCTCGCCATGGATGGCGGTGACTTCCAGATGGCAGTCAAGGTCAAGGAGAGGCCAGTCATGCTCGCATCGAGTCTTCCTTCGGCGATTGCGTCCCGTGGAGGACGCTTCCGTAGCGTCCCCAGTGCCGAGTCTCGTGCCGCGGATGCGGCGCTCTGGCGCGAATATCGGCGGCACCGCACCATCGAGCTTCGCAACACGCTCGTCGAGCGGTACATCGATCTCGCTCGCATGACTGCCGAGCGGGAGCGCACCCGACTCCCCGCCGAGGTCGACACCGAGGATCTCCGACAGGCCGCCTCGATCGCCCTGGTGCGGGCAGTCGAGAAGTTCGATCCCAAGCTCAACTTCAAGTTCGAGACCTTCTGCAGCCTGCATCTCCGCGGCGGCATGATCGATCAGCTTCGAGCGATGGACTGGGTCCCTCGCCTGGTGCGGCATCGTTCCTCGCGACTCGATCGCGCCCGGGCATCGCTCGAGGCCAACCTCGGTCGCATCCCCACCGACGACGAAGTGCGTCAGCGACTCGGCGTGGGCGAGCGGGAGTTCCGCAAGCTGCGTCGCGATTCCGCGCCGCCCTCGATGGTCTCGCTTGATCGCCCCTGCTTCGAGGGTGACAGCTCCCGCGCCTTGCGCGAGATCGACATCGTCGCCGATGGTCGCGCCGGCCGTCCCGAGGTCGATGCGATGCGCCGCGATCTGCTCAACCGGATCGGTCGCGGTCTCAGCCGATCCGAGCGTCTGGTGATCGCCCTCTACTACTTCGAGCAGATGACCATGCGGGAGATCGGCGAAGTGCTCGACCTCTCCGAGAGCCGCGTCAGCCAGATGCACACCCTGATCATCAAGCGACTGAAGGGACAGGCCGGCGAACTGCGGCTGGACCTGGCGAGGTAGCGACGAAGCAGGGAGCAGGCGGCTCGCGGGGCGAGCCGGCAGGGGGCAGCAGCGGGTTGCACGATTGCTGCGTGGGCGGGGTGGTGGACTCCGCGACGGCCTCAATGAGTCGTATTCGCGCGGTCCGTTCCCCTACGCCGCGATCTCTTTGAGCTCGCCGGCGACGAGGAATTCTGCGCTGGTCCTGGCCCGGATCTCCTCGACCGTCACGCCGGGAGCGAGTTCCGTCAGCACGAAGCGCTGCATGGCCGTGTCGAGTTCGAACACGCACAGGTCGGTGATGACCATGTGCACGCAGCGGAGGCCGGTGAGCGGCAGCGTGCAGCGCGGAATGAGCTTGGGCGAGCCGTTCTTGTTCACATGCTCCATGGTGACGATCACTCGCCGCACACCTGCGACGAGGTCCATCGCCCCGCCCATTCCCTTGACCATCTTGCCGGGGACCATCCAGTTGGCAAGATCGCCCTCCTGCGAGACCTCCATCGCCCCGAGGATCGCCAGATCGATGTGGCCTCCGCGGATCATGGCGAAACTGTCGGCCGAGGAGAAGAAGCTGTGGCCGGGCACACCGGTCACGGTCTGCTTGCCGGCATTGATGAGATCCGGGTCGACCTCGCTCTCGCGCGGGAAGGGGCCCATGCCGAGCAGCCCGTTCTCGGATTGAAGCCATACGGTCATTCCGGCGGGAACGTGATTGGCGACCAGAGTCGGCATCCCAATCCCGAGGTTGACATAGAAGTTGTCACGCAACTCCCGCGCGGCGCGGCGAGTGATACCGTTTCGGTCCAGGGCCATAGGGCCGTGAAGGTAACTCCCGCTCCGCTGCGGCACCAGCCGCCGTGGACCGAATCACTCCCTTCCTCCGCCGAGGCGTGTCGAGGCGGACCCTGACGAACCGTCCTACACCTGTGCACCCATGATCGAGCCGATCCATCGAACTTCCAGGCCAGTTTCGTCGGCGCTGGCCCTGCCGGCACTCGCGTGTGGACTCAGCATGGCGCTCGGCGCCGGTTCGCCGCCATCCGACGCTGCACCACCCGAGCCGCCAGCAGCCGCTCCACGAGAGGCGCCGCCCGCTCCGCAGGCTCCGAGTCGACCATCGCTCTCGGAAGCCGATCTCGCGGCCCTGGTCGAGACCTGGAAGAAGGCGCTCGCCGCGGCGCCCGCAGCGTTGGAGTCTCCGGCGGTTGCGCTGGTGATCGTGGTCGGAGACGAGGTGGTCCTCGCCGACGCCGTCGGACAGCGCCGCCTCGCCGGTGCGAATGTCGCTGGTGGCGGTGAACCGGCCGATTCCGACACGCTCTTTGCCATCGGATCGACCACCAAGGCGATGACCGCGACGATGATCGCCACCCTCGTCGACCAGGGCGTGGTGCATTGGGATTCCCGGATCCGTCGCCTGCTGCCGAGCGTCCGATTCGTCGACGTCATCACCACCCGCGACTGCACCCTGCGCGATCTGCTTTCGCATCGCAGCGGAATCATGCGCACCGACATCAGTTGGATCGGCGGCGGGGCCAGCGAGGCTCAGGTGATCGAGGCGTTCCTTCGCGCCGAGCCGACACATCCGTTCCGCTCGACCTGGCAATACAACAACAACGGATACCAGCTCGCCGCCACTGCGGTGGCCACCGAGGCGGGAAGCGACTGGCACACTCTGCTGCGCACGCGGCTCTTCGAGCCACTGCGGATGTCCCGCACGATCACGCAGCACGAAGCGATCCTCGCCGCACCCAATCGCACCGACGGCTACGAGACCACTCCCGACGGCGGCGTTCGGCCGACGCAGCTTCGGAATCTCTCGGCGGTGGCGCCGGCAGGAGCGGTCTGGTCCTCGGCTCGCGATCTGGGTCAGTGGCTGCGTCTGCTGATCGACCGCGGTCGATTCGAGGGCAATCGACTGATCTCCACCGAGCGCATCGAGGAGACCTGGGCGCCGCAGATTGCCGTCTCCGGCGCGAACGCGAATCTGGCCTACGGACTCGGATGGCTGGTGACCAACTGGCGGGGCGAGCGGTTCATCACCCACGACGGCGGGATCGACGGCTTCGCGGCGACCATCGGCGTGCTCCCGGAGTCGCGCATCGGTTACGCCCTGCTCTCCAACCGCAGCGGGGCCGCGGTCGGGGTCCACGCTCAGCAGGTCGTGCTGGGAGCGCTCGCCGAGCTGGCCCGACGCGACGTTCGCCCGGCGAAGGCTCCCGAACCGGCTGCCGAGGGAGTCCCCGACCCCGGCCCCGGCGCCGAGGTGGCTCCCGACAACTTCGCCCGCTACGTGGGTCTCTACCGCCTCGACTCGATCAACGCCGATGTCACCGTGCTGGTGCGCGATGGCACGCTGGCCATCGACGTGCCTGGTCAGACGGTCTACGCCCTCCTTCCGGCCGACGCGACCGGCAAGCGCTTCCTCGAAGCCACCGACGAGATCGCCATCCGCTTCGAAGCCGACGACTCCGGCGCGATCATCGGCGCCACTCTCTTCCAGGCCGGGCTCGAGCTGGAGCTGCCGCGCCTCGGTGTTCCGATCAAGCCCGAACTCTCGGACGAGGAGGCTCGTCCCTATCTGGGCACGTTCCGCGATCCGCGCCTTGGCGAGGACGTTTCGGTGCGCTACCTCGCGCACGGTCGGCTGGGATTCGACGTGCCCGGGCAGATGGTCTACGAACTGCGGCGAGAGCAGGGCGACCGCTGGCGGCTTCGGATGATGCCGATGATGGCCCTGACCTTCAATCGTGACCAGAGCAACGCGGTGGTGTCGATCACCTTCACCCAAGGCCGCGAAGAGGTGCTCTTCCCGCGGACCGGGCAGCTTCCACCTGACGAGAGCGCGGCGAAGCTGGAGCGCATCCTCGCCGCCCACGTCGCGGCGCAGAACGTCGTGGCCGTCGAGGCGCTCGCAGCGATTCGCATGCGCGGAGAGGCCCGCTTCGTCAATCAAGGGCTCACCGGCACCGTGGAGCAGCTCGGGCGCGGCATGGACTGGGCCTCGCACCGAATCGAGCTGGGCTTTGCCGGAGTGATCCGCGAGGCGATCCGCGGGCTCGAAGGCGAGCGCGACAATCCCTGGGATCGCTTCGCACCACTCACGAGCGAGGCCATCGAACGACGGCGTCTGGCGGCGGCATGGCCCCTGGCGACGATGGATTCGACCCTCCGGGCCACTGCCGAACTCGTCGGCAGCGACGGCGAAGGGCCGGCCTTGGTCCACCGAGTTCGACTTCGCACCGCAGGCGGCTCGAGCGCGGTGTATCACCTGCGCGACTCGACCGGCCTGGTCGAGCGCATCGAAGCCCAGATCGACGCGGCCGGCATCGGTCCGCTGCCGCTCACCGTCGGCCTCGAGGAGTACCGCGAGGTGCAAGGGGTTCCCATCGCCCATCGCGTCGTCCTCGAGAGTCCTCTCTTCGGACGGCTGATTCTCAACTTCACCGAGGTGCTGCCGAATCAGTCGATTGCGGAGTCGGCGTGGCGAATCGAGGCGCGGTGAGCCCGGCGGGCGCGGCGTCCGTGGCGGCGTCGCCCGGGCTCTCGATCATCGTGCCCGCGCACAACGAGGAGTTGGAGCTTCCCAGGACGCTGAGGGCCATCAAGGAGTCGATCACGGCCCTGAAAGCGCGGGATGCCGCGGCGGGGACGCTGCCGATCGAACTCATCGTCGTCGACGACTCGTCGACGGACGGCACGGCTGCGATTGCGAGGGCCCACGGGGCTCGGGTGGTGAACTCGAGCGCCCAGCAGATTGCCGGGACGCGGAACCTCGGGGCCCGGGCGGCGGGGGGAGAGTGGCTCCTCTTCATCGACGCCGACACCCGGATCAATCAGGGCGTGCTCGGCGGGATCATCGCGGCGCTGCGGGCCGGCGCGGTTGGTGGAGGGGCCCAGGTCCGGTGGGAGCCGCCGACACCTCTCTGGGGTCACGTCTACCTCTTTCTCTTCATGCTCATCTGGCGCCGGCTTGGCCACGCCGCGGGCTGCTGCTTCTTTTGTCGGCGGACCGACTTCGAAGCCGTGGGCGGATTCGACGAACGGTACTTCGCCTCGGAAGAGGTCTGGCTCAGCAAGGCCCTTCGCGAACGGGGAACGTTCACTGTGATTGCCGAGCCGGTCCTGACCAGCGGTCGAAAGGTACGGCTGACCTCGGCCCTCGGGATGCTGGCGACGTCGATCAAGCTCCTGATCCGCGGGCCGAGGGGCTGGCAGAAGCGCGAGGGGCTGGAGCTCTGGTACGACCCGCGGATGCGCGAGTCGGGCGAGCGCTGACGCTCGTCGTGCGATTGCACTGGAACGCATCATGCGTCACGATGGCTCGCTATGGCTGAACGCTCCGACGTCACGCCGCGCACGCGTCTCCCCGACGGTCGCCGCACGCCCCGGTTTGCTGGTGTCGCCACCTTCTGTCGCTTCCCGCAGGTGGCCGAGGTCGACGCGACGCGACGCCCAATCGACTGGGTCGTCTACGGCGCCCCCTTCGACGGCGGCGTCACCTACAGGCCCGGGGCCCGCTTCGGCCCCCGCGCGGTCCGCGAGCAGTCGCAGTACATCAAGCCCTACCACCCCGAGCTGGATGTGAACATCGCCGAGCGACTCTCGTGCGCGGATGGCGGCGATTGCCCGGTGGCTCCGTATTCCTGCCACGATTCGATGGAGCGTCAGCTCGAGTTCGCCCGTTCGCTCGCCGATCCGCAGAGTCGGCTCATCGCAATCGGCGGCGATCACTCGATTGCCTATGCCAACCTGCGGGCGACGTGGGAGCGGCAGGGGCGTCCGGCGGGCGGTCTGGCTCTGCTGCACTTCGACGCCCACCTCGACACTGTGGATGTGGTCTGGGGCGAGCGCTGGGGCCATGCCTCGCCCTTCATCCGGGCCATCGAAGATGGTCTGGTCGATCCCCGGGCGATGCTCTCGCTCGGGGTGCGCGGACCGCTCAACACCGCCGCTGATCTCGATTTCGCGCGGGGCCAGGGCATCCGCATCGTCGGTCCCGATCGCGTCGCCGCCGGGGAGGCCTCGGCCCAGCTCGAGGCATTCCGCAGCGAAGTCGGTTCCCGCCCGCTCTATGTCAGTTTCGACATCGACTGCCTCGATCCGGCCTTCGCCCCGGGAACCGGTACACCCGTCTGCGGCGGACTCTCCACCCGCGAGGCATTCGCCCTGCTGCGTCTCTTCGCCGGCACGAACCTGGTCGGCGCGGATGTCGTCGAGCTGCTTCCCGATCGCGATCTCGCCGACATCACCGCACTTGCCGCGTCGCACATTCTGTTCGAACTTCTCGCCGTCGCCGCCACCGCCTCCTGACGGCCAGATGCCCCTCCAGGCATTCCCTTCGCTTCCTTTCAAAGGCTCCCCACCATGCGCCTCGCACCTCTGGCGATCGTCCTGCTCTTCCTCGGCATCATTATGAGTCTCAGCGGTTGCGGCCCGGTCAGTTCGGCCCGAATCGAGAAGTCGCTGACCGGCGAGTTCCCGCGCGACGGGCTGCTCCTCGTCGACACTCGAAATGGTGCCATCGAAGTGCAAGTCGATGGTGCCCGCACCGACATGCTGGTCAGGGCCACCATTCGAGCGGGCGGAGCGACGGCGGAGGAGGCCCAGCAGCGGGCCGACCAGGCGACAATTGAGATTGCCGTGACCTCGAATGCGTTGATCGAGGTGCGTGCCCGACTTCCCGAGCCTCGTCACCCCAACGACGGAGCATCGCTGCACGTGACCGTGCCCTCGGCACCGGCGGGAATTGATCTGCGAACCTCCAACGGAGGCATCACCGCCGCCGATGTCGACGGCGCCGCCATCATGGTCACGAGCAACGGGAACGTGGTGGCTCGAGACATCAGGGGCAAGGTGACCACCACGACCTCGAACGGGTCGATTGAACTCGAACGCGTCGCCAGCGGATCGCTCCTGACGTCCAACGGAGCGGTCTCGGTCACGGACGTCACCGGCGCAATTTCGGTGAGCACTTCCAACGGGGATGTTCGGCTCATCGAGATCTCCGGGCCCGCCGAGATCGGCACCAGCAACGGCAACATCGAGCTGGTTGCGCGGGAGAACTTCGCCGGCGTGATCGACGCCTCGACCAGCAACGGGAAGGTGACTCTCGTCGGCGGGGGAACGGTGCTGCGGAGCGAGTCCGATCAGCGCTCCGGACGAATCGAGTTCCGCACCGCCGGTCCGCCATCGACGCTTCGCACCTCGAACGGATCGATCGAGATCACGACGAAATGACCTCGGGGCGAGTGAAGTCGGGGAGGACCATCGACCGCCGCGAGTCGCACCGCGCCGCCAGTCGCCTCCCGGGGTCATCGACACCCGCCGAGTTCGTGGCCCTGGCCCGCGATCCATTCATCGCCAGGCTCCGAAGCGGGCTGTTCGATCATTGCGGAGTGCCCCGCGGAGCGCGGGTCGTGCTGGCGGTGAGTGGTGGGGCCGACTCGTTGGCGCTTCTTCTGGGCGCGGCGGTGATTGCCACGCGTTCACGGCGCAGCGGAGGGATCACTCCGATCTGCGTGCACGTCAATCACCACCTGCGTCCCAGCGCGGACGCGGACGCCCGCTACGTCGAGCGCCAGTGCGCCAGACTGGGTGTTCTCTGCGACGTTGTCGACATCGATCCCGCCCGCACTCGGGGCAATCTCGAGGCGGTCGCTCGTCGGCTGCGCTACGCGGCCTTGCTCGACGCGACACGGCGCCACCGGGCGTCCTGCGTGGCCACCGCCCATCACGCCGACGATCAGCTCGAGACCATTCTCATGGGCCTCTGCCGCGATGGACGCGTCGATGCCACGCTGGGGATGCCGTGGGTTCGGCCGCTCGAGGAGTCGACGCCCTCACACGAGGGCGGAGACCAGCAGGGAGACCAGCAGGGAGACCAGCAGGGCCGGGGAGCGAAGCAACCGGGCCGCGAATCTCCTGTACTCCTGATCCGTCCCTTTCTCGGCCACCGGCATGTCGAGTGCGAACTCTTCTGCCGCCGCGCCGGACGCCGCTGGCGTCACGACGAATCCAACGACGACCTCACCCGGGCTCGGGCCCGGCTGCGCCGCGATGTGGTGCCGGTCCTCGAATCCCTCTGGCCGGGAACCACCCAGCGGGTCGCCCGGGCACTCGCCCAATTGCCATCGGCTCCACCATCGAAGGGTGGGGCGCAGCCCAGCCGAGAGGCCATCGCGCCGGCGGGCGGCCACATCGATCTCGACCCGGTCGACGCAGCAGTGCGTGGCAAAGGGATACCTGGAACATGATCTGCCGGCCGGTGGCCCGCTGATCGAGCAGGGGGCCGGGAACGCCGAACTTCCCAGTCCCGATTCCCGATTCCTCATTGCTCCTTCCTGATCCCTTCTCCCCATTGCTCATTCCGTTCTCCCACCACTCCCACCTCCGCCCCTCTCACCCACCCCTCGGTTCCATCGGGCAGCCGCACCCGACTCCAGCCGGGACGCTGCTCAAGGACTCGAAGCTCCACGCCTTCGCTCAATCGCTCGGTGACCGCAGCCTCATATCCCTCCCCGTTGCCTTTGCGGAGAACGACGTCGTTGCGGACGAGGACGCCCTCATCGTGACGGCGCGACTCGGCGATGTCGGCCACGATCGTGGCTCCGCCAAGGAGGGTCACGAACGCGACCGCGGCAATGGCCAGCGCCGGGACGGGGCGACCGAGGAGTCGGATGAGGACCAGACTCCAGAGCAGCAGGTTGAGTGCGAGTGCCAGTCCCGCGCGGACCCCAGGCGAGAGGATGTGACGAGCCGAGAGAAGCGGTCCCCAGATCGACTCGGCGCCGCGGGCTTCGATGGTTGCGCTTCGCAGCGAGCGGGCGTACCCGAGGTTGGCCTGAATCCTGCCGTCGGAAGGCATCAGGCGCTCGGCGTTTCGCAGGGCGAGGATCCCCTCACCGAGCTGGCCCGCCTGAATCCTGGCGTTGCCGAGGTTGAACCAGAGCGAGCCGTTCGCCCCCACCAGACCGATCGTCTGCTCGAACTCGTGGGCAGACTCCTCGAATGCAGCTCGCGCCGCCTCCGGATCGGTGGTGCGCAGGGCGATGCCACGGTCGTAGGACTCCTGAGCCGCGGCGCGCAGTACCGCACTCGAGTCTGCCGCGTCGTTCGCGGTGGCAGGGGCGGACGATCCGGCTGTGGCGACCGTTGAACAGGCGACGAGCAACGCCGCGAAGTACAGGGCCACGAAGTACAGGTTCAGGATCAGTCGCGCTGGAGTCATCAGCGAGCAGCTCCTCGGGAACCTGATGGAGCGCTGGCAAGGACATGCTGCGAAGCGGTGGTGTCGCCCGAGCCTCCGGAGTCGGAGGGCGCTGCGGCGGCGCCCGCGCTCTGCTGCAGTGGCGCGGCGGAGGCGACCCACTCCCGACACGCCTGCTTCAGGGCCTCGAACTCGGTGCGGCGAGCTTCGCCGGCGCGGAGGTGGGCGGGAGCGAACGCCATGGCATCGCAGCCATCGACCAGTTCACGCAGGCGGTCGCTGCGCTCCGCCGACATGCCCAGGCGCAGGGCGGCCCCTGCGGCTTCGGCGCCGGTGAGCGTGCCTTCGGGCAGTCCGGCGAGATCCGCGATGAAGTCGCTCATCGCCCCGCGGAGGAGAGAGGCGTCGCCGGACGCGCCGAGCCGACCAAGGGCCCGACGTCGAGCGCGGCGTCTGCGACGGGCGCTGGCGTCACCAGCGCGGCGCGACTGCACGAGCTGGGTCGCGGCGACGCCCGCGCACAGCAGTGCCGGCAGGAGCATTCCCCAGGTGAGCAGGCCGACGGGCAGCGGACGATGGGTGGCGAGAAGTCGAGTCGGATCGAGTTCGTTGTTGAGCAGCCCCCCGGCGCTGGCGTTCAGCGTGGTCGCCTCCGACCCCGCCGGAACGCCGCGAGCATCGACGATTGCGTTCGGATCGATGGTCCTTGCCGCCCGCACCTTGAGGGCGATGGGCTTGCTTCGAGCAACCTGATACTCGCCCTGGATGGGATCGAAGTAGTGAAACTCGACGGGGGGGACGGCGGCGACATCGTCGCGCAGCGCCCGAATGGTCTGGATGAACTGCTTCGAGTCGCCTCGGACCTCGCCGCCGAGCGGCTCGTCGGCGACCCGGAAGTCGTTCCCCAGGTCGGACTGCGCCGCCAGCGCCGGTGGTGAGAGCGCAGGCAGCTCCGCTCCTCCCGGAGTGCGGTCGTCAACCGTGAGGGTCAGCGTGATCGGTTCGCCGACGGAGACATCGGTGGGCTTCGCCGTGACGCGAAGACCAAAGACGCCGACGGCGTTACGGAAATTGGCCGGTCGTCCCTCGAGTGGAAGGGCTCGGGCGAGGGTCGCCGGCGGCGTCGGCGGCGATGCAATCAGTCGCCGATCGGCCACGCGGAACCCGGGACTCAGCAGATCGCTGCTCCGCTCCAACCGCTCCGGGTAGAGCATGCGCACGACGACATCGCCGAAGTCGATCGGTCCCGGGCGGGTGGGCCAGACGGTGCGCTTGATCTCGTAGAGGTAGCAGTCGATTGCCTTGCCGTTGGGCCCGGTGCGGGACATCTCCCGCACCGATGGAACGCGAGGCCGCTGCCCGGGCGGACGCACGACCGGCTCGAAGACTCCCCAGCGGCTGGAGCCGTCGATGAAGCTCCACATGTCCTCGGGATCGAGGCGGATGGAATACCGCTTGTCGACGTAGGGCCGCACCCAGATATGAAGGACCAGCGTGACCGGTTCGCCGACCCAGGGGTTCTTCTTGTCGGCAAGCAGTTCGACGAAGAGCTCGTCGCTGGCCTCGGCGGGCTTGACGGTGATGCGCCGTTCAGCGCTCGAGAACTCGCGACCATCGACCGCCACCGTGATCCGCGGGATCAGCAGATCGCCCGCGGCCAGCGGCGTCACTCGGAAGATGTAGAGCGTGGTGCGCGACTCGCTGCGTCGCCCGTTCACAATCGACATGAAGCTGCTGGTGGCCGGCGGCAGGATGTCGATGGTCGTCCCGGGAATCGTCGGCAGGGTGGGGGGCTCATGCTCGCCGCCGTCGCGCACTTCGATGCGAATGTCGACCGGCAGGCCCACATAGGTCTCGTCAGTCGAGAACTCAATCGTGGCCCGCGCCGACTGGGCCCGCGGCGACTGGGACAGCGCCGGTCGCGTGGACCCGACGACGCAGAGGAGAAGTAGGAGCGCAACCGCCCGGAGTATCGCAAGCCGAGCGAAGTCACGAGAGAGCGACATGCACATGGAATCGAGTCTCATCCGGCGCTCACCAGTCCTTCGCACTCGGCGGTGCTCGACGAACCTTCCTGTTTTCGATGGCCATCCGTCGGGCCCGCTCGCGATCGCGCACACCCTGAAGCAGCCGCTCGACCTCCTCGCGGCTGAGCGGAAGGACGCGACCCTCGGCGCCGCCCGTGGCCGAGGAGGCCTGTCCGCCTTCACCGCCGCCAGGCTGTTGCGGCTCGGGTTGCTGAGGCGTGCCTTCCTTCCCGTCCGCGGGCTTGCGAGGCAACTGATCCGGCGTGCGCTCGGAGTTCTGCTCGCTGCCGCTGGCGGGCTTCTGTGACTTGCTCTTCCCATCCTCGGCGCCGTCCTGAGGCGAGTCGGAGGATTGATCGCCCTTGCCTTCGGGCTGTTCCTGTCCGGCCTGTTCCTGTCCGGCCTGTTCCTGGCCAGACTGGGGCTGTTGATCGCCTTTGGCGCCGTCGCCCGACTGCGGCTGCTGCGGCTGAGGACCCTGTTCCTGATTGGGCTGTTGCTGCTGCTCGCGGGTCTGCGGGGACTGCTGCTGCCCTTCCTGCTGCCCTTCCTTCTGCTCTTCCTTCTGCTCGGGGTTCTGCTGCGGATCGCCTTGCTGCTGCTGTTGTTGCTGCTGCTGAGGTTGGTTCTGCTGCTCCCGTGCTTGGCCCAGGGCATCGAGCAGTCGCTGGGCGCGCTCTGCGTTGCGCTTCGGTCCGGGATGCTCGGGCAGGCTGGTTGCGGCATCTCGGAAGTGGCGGATGGCCCGTTCGAGTCGTTCCTCGATGGTGGTGAGCGCGGCGGCGGGGTCGAGCGGCGGTGAGGGCGCCGCCGTCGGGGCATCGCTGCCATCTCCGGGCTGGGCAGGGCTCGCGGCATCCTCGAGAGACTTCAGTGTGCTCAGGGCCTCGGCGTAGTCGACGACACCGAGGTTGAACGCGGCAAGCGCCGCGAGGCCAACGTCGCCACGCTCGGCGGCAGTCGTCAGGGCGGCTCGAGCACCCTCGAAATCGTTGAGTCGATAGCGGCTGATGCCGAGGTTGTAGTGGGCCTCGGCCCGGCGTTCCTCGAGTGCGGCAGCGCGAGTGAAGTGTTCGACTGCAGTCGAGAAGTCCTCGGCCGCGAGGGCCTGTTCGCCCGCAGTGAAGGCGCTTCGAGGGCTGTCGACCTCGGCCGGTGGCGCGGGCGCGGCACTCCCGGCGCTTCCGGCGCACGCGAGCGCAACGGCCAGAATCGCGAGTCTGCCGCGGCGGGTTCCGCGCACACGCGTGGAGTCGGTGGAGTGGATGAGTCGAGATCTCATGCGGGTGAACGTGATGCAGGCGCGATGGGCGTGGGAGTGGCTGCCGAGAAACCAGAAGTGGATGTCGGGCCAGATGTCGGGCCAGATGCCGGGCCAGCACCGCCGGCGCGGACCCGGCGAACGCCGACCAGGCATTCAAGGAGGAGCAGGAAGAAGGCGCCCGCGGCAAACCACTGGAATCGAGGGATGTGCTGTCGCACCAGCGTGGCTTCGACCGACTTCCGTTCGGAGTCGACGATCAACCCCTGGAGGATCGCGGCGCAGTCGGCGGTGGTGGTGCCCACGGGGATGAAGGCGCCATCACCGGCCTTGGCAATCTCGGTCAGTCCGCGAGGATCCATCCTGGTCCAGACCTCCGTCCCCTCGCTGACGAGGTAACGGCGTGTTCCGCCTTCGCTGACCGGAATTCTCGCCCCCTCGCGCTCGTCGCCGAGACCGATGGTGAAGACCCGCGCACCCCGCTCGGTGCGAGCCTCGCTCGCGGCCTCCGCGGGAAGGCTGCCATGATCTTCGCCGTCGCTGACGATGACGATGACCTTCCCCTCCGGCGCCGTGTCGGAGAAGGAGAGGGCGGCGCGGCGGATGGCGTCGCCCAGCAGGGAACCGCCGCGAGTTGCGTCACGCACATCGAGTTCGTCGAGGCTCATCCGGAAGGCGTCGTGGTTGAGTGTCAGCGGGCAGGCCACCGAGACATCGCCGGCGAAGGCGATCAGTCCGATGCGGTCGCCCGGCAGCCGATCGATCAGATCCTTGATGAGACCCTTGGCCCGTTCCAGCCGATTGGGCGAGGCATCCTCGGCCAGCATGGAGCGGGAGACGTCGAGGGCAAAGACCACGTCAAGTCCGCGGCGGGTGGCCTCGACGGTGCGCACTCCCCAGCGAATGTCGGCGAGGGCGACGACCACCAGCACCAGGGCACCCACCACGAGCGCGAGTCGAACCACGTTTCGCGACATGCTCCGAACCGGCACCAGTCGGCCGAGCAGCTCCTGATCGGCGAAGCGGCGCAGGGCTCGGCCGGCGGCAAGGGTCCGGACCAGTCCGAGCCCGGCAAGGAGCCCGACCAACCAGAGCAGGTGGAAGGCCGACGGGTTGTTGACGATGAACTCCATGAGGAAGGGGGAGGAAGGAGGAGGAAGGAGGAGGAAGGAGGAGGAAGGAGGAGGAAGGAGGAGGCAGAGGGAGAGAGAAAGAGAGCGCGGAGAGCCGGAAAAACAGGTGAGCGTCAACCAGGAAGA
>Ga0163154_10000821_pt1 | contig 48376 bp, 41 predicted proteins | sample OliLakLV19MP9P1_FD_148649 | JGI IMG/M metagenome (GOLD analysis project Ga0163154, IMG submission 148649) | Freshwater microbial mat bacterial communities from Lake Vanda, McMurdo Dry Valleys, Antarctica - Oligotrophic Lake LV.19.MP9.P1 | ecosystem: Environmental > Aquatic > Freshwater > Lake >...
TTGCTCGTCAATTCGCAGTATGATCCCGCCGATCCGTTCAACAAAAAGAAAGACCCGAATTTCAACCCGGAAGGCATCGGCTATCTCGTTTCGGGCGACCCCAAAGATCAGCAGAATGCAGAGATGATAGGCGTCGTCAGAGAGATCAAGTACAACGCCGCAACCGAGATCGCTCGCTCCGGGGCGATTTATGATACTGCTCTGCACGTTGCCGAAGATATGTGGCGACTCGACGATTATCGAATGCAGCGGCTTGCCCGCTATCGCATTCTCGATATGAAAAGCAAGGATGGCGTCGCCGGTTTGCACACGCGAGCGCGTGAGGCGATTGAAGCCGCCAAAAAAGCCCGCGATGCCAAAGATTGGGAAACATTCGACGCCAAAAGCCGCGAAGCGTGGGGCTTGGAGAGCCGCGCCTATCCCGATGTGCAGAAAACCGCTACCGACGTGGTGCAGGGCGTTTTGTTCTATCTGGCACTGCTCCTGCCATTCGCGTTTTTTGCCGAGCGTCTGCTGTTCGGGTTCTTCGACCTCAAGCGGCAGATCATGGTGGCGGGGGTGGTATTCCTGCTGATCTTCTTCGCATTCAGCCAGATTCATCCCGCATTCGATATCACGATGAGTCCGATCATCGTTCTGCTGGCGTTTATCATGCTTGCCCTGTCGTGCATCGTCATCGCCCTGATTTCCGGCAAGTTCGAGGAGCAGCTCAAGCAGATGAACCAGTCGGGGAGCGGTCTGCACAAAGCCGACATTGGGCGCGTCTCAGTGGCAATGGCGGCGTTCAGTTTGGGCGTCTCCAATATGCGCCGCCGCAAAGCCCGAACCTTCCTGACCTGTGTCACCCTCGTTCTGCTGACCTTTACAGTTCTCTCGTTCACTTCGGTTGTGCAGACGATACGGTTCAATCAGGTTCCGGCTCCCTCCGAGCGCGGTCCGCGCTACAACGGAATCATGATCCGAACCGCCATGTGGGACCCGCTCCAAGAACCCGCGTATCGCACACTCTATGATGAATTCGGCAAAGATCACGCCGTCGCTCCGCGTGCATGGTTCTTCGGGACACAAATGGGCGAACAATCGTTTTTGACCCTCAAACGCGCCGACAAGCAGTATGAGGCGAAAGCGTTATGCGGGCTGACGCCCGAAGAGTCGAGCCTCGTGCGCCCGCAAGACGCCCTGCTCAAGGACGAAAACGGCAAAACGCTTGGGCGGTGGTTCCAAGAGGGCGATGTCTATACCGTGATTATCCCCGATGCGATTGCCGGCGTTCTGCGCGTAGACCCCGCCGATGTGGGCAAAGCGAAAATCACCTACAGCGGCGTCGAGTATACGGTCATCGGCATTCTCGATACCCAAAAGATGAAGGAACTCGCCGACCTCGACAACGAGATTCTGACCCCCGTTGACTTTATCGCGATGAACAAACTGTCGCGGCAGGGCAAGGGCGGGGGCGATCAGGGCTTCAAAGAGTATACACATCTTGAACCCGATATGGTCTTCTTCATTCCCTATCAGACAGCGACAAACTTGGGCGCAGAACTGCGGTCTATCGCGATTGACTTCGGCGATCCCAAGCAAGTCATGAGCCGTCTCGAACCGCTGATGCACCGCCTGAACCTCAACCTCTACGCGGGACAGATAACCAATCCGAGTGCGGAAGGGGCGGCACGCGGCAAAATCGAACGGTTCTCCTCTATTGCGGCGACCTCCTCGAAGGGTTTAGAAACTGTTTTCTTCCCCATTCTCATTGCGGCGTTGATCGTTCTCAATACCATGCTCGGCTCGGTGTATGAGCGCGTCAAAGAGATTCACATTTTCTCCTCGATTGGGCTGGCTCCGTCGCATATCGGGATGCTGTTTATTGCGGAGGCGTTGGTTTATGCCATTCTCGGCTCGGTCATGGGCTATCTGCTCGGACAGTTGACGAGTAAAATTCTCGTTTGGACAGGCTGGCTCCCCGATCTCTATCTCAACTTCTCCAGCGTCAGTGCCGTTATGACGACGTTGATAGTCGTCGGCGTCGTGCTGTTGTCAACAATTTATCCGGCACGCAAAGCGGCGGAAGTGGCGACTCCTGCCGTAGACCGCACATGGCGCGTTCCCGACCCGGACGGCGATCACTGGATTGTGCCGCTGCCGTTCGCAGTCACGGGCGAACAGGCGTCGGGCTTGAATACGTTCCTGTCGGAATGGTTTCAGGCATACGAGGAGTACAGCATCGGCGATTTCGTCACGCAGGGCGTCCATTCCGAAGAGTATCAATCCGAAAAAGGTCTGGCATATCGCGTTGGGTGTATGACGTGGCTGGCTCCGTTCGATCTCGGCGTCTCGCAGCGGGTCGCAATCGAAACGACACCGACGGATACCGAAGACGTTTTCGAAATCAACCTCGTCGTTGATCGTGAGTCGGGCGACATCTCGAACTGGAAGCGCGTCAATCGGCGGTTCCTCAATACCCTTCGCAAGCAGTTCCTGATTTGGCGCACGCTCAAACAGGCGGATCGTGACCGCTACCTGCATGAAACCGACTATGCCGAAGAGGCTTATCCAAAGACGCCGCCAATTACCGGCGCACAACCGGCGGGCGGAGCCTGATTGCGCCAATGACGCACTTAGAATCCAGCGCGAAAGTGATCTGCGGCGACTCCCGCGCCATGCTGGAACTGCCTGATGCGGGTGTGGAATTGGTGATCACGTCACCGCCGTACTGGCAAATCAAGGATTATGGCATTCCGTCACAAATCGGCTTCGGTCAGTCGCTGCATGACTATCTGTACGATCTGACCCGTGTTTGGAGTGAGTGCGCCCGTGTTCTCAAGCCGGGACGCCGACTGTGCATCAACATCGGCGATCAGTTTGCTCGCTCGATAATTTATGGGCGATACAAGATCATTCCACTCCATTCGGAAGTGATCGCGCAGTGTGAGTCGCTCGGTCTGGATTATATGGGGGCGATTATCTGGCAGAAAAAGACGACGATGAATACGACAGGCGGAGCGGTCATCATGGGATCGTTTCCGCATCCGCCAAACGGCGTTGTCGAACTCGATTATGAGTATATTCTGCTGTTCAAGAAACCCGGCAAGTCGCCTGTCATTGCACCGGAACAAAAAGCCGCATCTGCACTGACAACCGCAGAGTGGAAAGAGTATTTTGCAGGACACTGGAATTTCGGCGGGGCGCGGCAGGTTCTGCATGAGGCGCAATTCCCGGAAGAGCTGCCGCGCCGCCTGATACGGATGTTCTCATTTCAGGGCGAAACGGTTCTCGATCCGTTTCTCGGCAGTGGCACAACGGCGAAAACGGCGTTGGAGTTGGGGCGCAGTGCTATCGGATACGAACTCAACCCGGAATTTCTGCCTGTCATTCGGGGTAAATTAGGCTGTTCCGATGCCGCATTGCCCTTCGATATGCCGATAACTGTAGAGACCCGTTGTCACGAAACTGTTCCTGTTCAGATTTCGGGGGAATACCGCCCAACAGTTCAAGATGCCGTACCAGTTCGCGATGTAAAGCAGTTCAAGTTCGCGCCCGACCAAACGTATCGCGTGAGCGAGATCATAGACGAAACAACCCTGCGCCTTGATACGGGCTTGGTGATCTCACTTTTGGGAATTCACATATTGCCGGAATGCAAACTCAAAGTTCGGGAGTATTATGAGAAGTTTCTTGTCGGCAAGCAGGTTTTGATCAAAATCGAAGGGACGCCGGACGATGCACAAACACCGCTCCCCGTCTATCTTCAATTGACGAACAAACTTTTCGTCAATCGCAAAATGATCGAAATGGGCTTGGCGGTTGCCGATAAGAAACCGCACCGATTGCGTGAAAAGTTTCAGGCAATAAACGTGCCGCTGAAAACCAGAATGTAGGGAGAGAACAATGGCTCCTGTCGCACAAATAGAAAAAAGAACACGATTCGATGAAATAGAATATCCCGAAAGCGATGGCGAACCGATGGCAGAGACCGCCATTCATCAAGAACTGATGATCTACAACATTGTCGCATTAAGGCACTACTACGCCGACAATCCGATGGTTCATGTAGCGGGCAACAATTTTCTCTACTACGAAGAGGGAAATATCAAGAAGAATGTCTCGCCCGACATCTACGTTGTTTTTGGTGTCAGGCATTGGCTTCGTCCGATTTACAAATTGTGGGAAGAGGGCGGTATCACTCCCCGTGTCGTAATTGAACTGACCGCAAAAAAGACCAAAAACAACGATATGTTCGACAAATTGCTCTTGTACCGAGATATTCTGAAAGTACACGAATATATCCAATTCGACCCGACTGGCGATTATCTCCATCCTCGACTACAAGGGTATCGTCTCGAACGAGGTGTATACACTCGCATTCCAATGGAGAACGGTGACCGGATATTCAGTCAGAACTTGGGCTTGTATCTGGTAATACAGGAAGAATATTATCGGTTCCTCAATCCGCGCACAGACAGACTGCTGAAATCGCCCGACGAAATAAGAGAACAGAACGGGCAGTTGACCGAACAAAACGAGTGGTTGATAGAGCAGCAACATGAGACACAACGCCTGTTGCTTGTTGAGGCAGAGCGGGCGCGAAACGCCGAAGACGACTTGGCACAACTGCGTGCCGAATTTGAGAAAATGAAACAACAGAACGCTGCCGAATAGCCCAAAGTTGGGGCGATTCGTGCAGAACAGAAAGGGAGATTCCGCAAGCATGGCAAACATGGCGGAAGATGCAGATATGTCCAAATTGCGGGATCAGGTGGAAGCCGAATCCCGCGAAGAGGGCGAGACCGAGACGCAGTTCGAGGACGGCTTTAGCGGCAAAACCATTATTGGTGCGCTGTTTGTCGGCTTGATCATGCTTCCGGGCGCACTCTATCTTGGCTTGGTCGCAGGGCAGGGCTTAGGTCCTGCCGCTGAATGGGTCACCATTGTTCTCTTTGCCGAGATCATGCGCCGCTCGTTCCTGCCGATGAAGCGACAGGAGATTTACATTCTCTATTATGTCGCTGCGTCGCTGACACACATCACTTTGGGAGATAAAGGGCTGTCCGGCGGACCGTTCGGGTCGCTCATTTGGAACCAATACTTTATCACGTCTCCCCCCGCCAGTCTGATTGCCAAAGACATTCCGGGCTGGGTTGTTCCACCGCCGGGGTCGGCGGCTCTCCAAAATCGCACCTTCTTCGATGCGGCGTGGCTCTATCCCATTCTGCTGCTCGTTGTGACCGAAGCGATGGGGCGTCTGAACTGGATCAGTGCCGGATACGTGCTGTTCCGTGTGACCTCCGATGTCGAGCGTCTGCCGTTCCCGATGGCTCCGGTTGCGGCATCGGGCGCGACGGCTCTTGCGGAAGCGGCGAGCAAAGAAGAATCGTGGCGGTGGCGCGTCTTTTCTATCGGCAGTATGATCGGGCTGATCTTCGGCTTTTTCTATATCGCGATCCCGATTTTTACCAGTGTCGTTTTCGGCAAAGCCTTCACTCTGATTCCGATTCCCTTCTTCGACCTGACTACCAATACCGAGAGCATTCTGCCGGCAGCCTTGACCGGCGTTTCCGGCGATCTTACCAAAATTCTGACCGGATTTGTTCTGCCCTATCCCATTGTACAAGGCTCGGTTGTCGGCTCGCTCGTGTGCCGTATCGGATTGGCTCCGTTTCTCCAAAGGGCGGGGATGTTCGGTGACTCCCAAAGCAATGGATGGACGCCGGGCATGGACGCTTTCTATACCAAACAGGCAACCGACATTAAGTTTTGGATGTCAGTCGGTATCGGGCTGCAGATTGCAGTTGCCCTCATCGGTTTGTACAGCGTGTTCCAAGCGTTCTCGAAAATGAGATCGCAGTCGCGTAATCGCGGCATGAAGATGACAATCCCGAAAGGGCGCGGCGATGTCAAACTTTGGATACCGCTTACCATTTGGTTCGTCATCACTTCCTGCTATATTGTGCTGACGAAATGGCTGTTGGGATACGGACCAAGCGCACAGCCCGGAGCCGTTCAATTTCCATGGTATCTGTTGATTTTCTACGGACTGATCTGGTCGCCCATCAACTCGTATGTCTCTGCCCGAATGATCGGAATCACAGGAACCGGCGTCACTTTTCCGTACCTCAAAGAAGTCTCGATTATGAAGTCGGGCTATCCCTATGCCGACATCTGGTACGCGCCGATTCCTATCAACGATTTCGGCTGGGTCGCACAGAAATTCCGTGAAGTGGAATTGACCGGAACCAAGTTCGTCAGCGTCGTCAAAGTCGAAGCGTTCATGTTTCCCGTCATTTTGACCGCATCGTTTATCTTTTGGGCGTTCTTCTGGCATACCAGTCAGATTCCGTCCTCACAGCATCCCTACGCCGCGAAGGTTTGGCCTATCAGTGCCACATTCCAAGCGATGTTCAACACGATCAACCGCTCATCGGATGGGATTCAGTGGGTCAAGGAGGCGATCAACGGGTGGCGGGTCGCGGGAGGAATCGGAGCAGGTTTGGGTATCTACTTTGTCTTCGGACTGTTCAAGCTGCCCGGCTTGTTCTTCTACGGATTTATCGGCGGATCGGGGGCGTGGCCGATGGATACGATCCCGACATTCTTCGGGGCATGGCTCGGCAAGCGATACTTCGAGAAACGATTCGGACTGGACAACTGGCGAATGTACACGCCCGTTTTGCTGGCAGGGTTTTCGTGCGGAACCGGCTTGATCGCGATGGCGTCTATTGCTCTTGCGCTGATCGCCAAGTCGGTCAATTATCTGCCGTTCTGAGGAGAGTATGAGTTTAGAAGCGGCATTGCGCCTCGCGCTATATCTGGCGGCACTGCTCTCCGGTCTGGCACTTGGAGCCGGATTGCTGGTCGGCTTCGGAACTAAGCGCGGCACAAAAAAGGGAATGAATGCCGCGCTCACTGTGCTGTTCGTATTCGTGGCGATAGACGTGGCGTTGATCATGGGAACGCGCCCGCTTGCCTTGAAGTACGATGTGCAGGTGGCGACATGGTTTGTCAGCGGCAATGCTGTCGGCATTGTGGCGCGGTTCACGGCGGGGGCGTTGCTGTTCGCGCTGGCGTGCGGATTGTCGTTTGGCAGGCGCAAACAAGCCAAACAGAATCCGTGGGGCGGGTTGACGATACCGGCGGGCGTTTGCTGCCTCGCGTGGCTGAGTATCGTCTTCTCTGTGAATCAAACGATCATGCTCGGTGCGAAAGAACTCGGTATTGGTCAGAGCAAGCCGAAAGAGCAGCTCAATGCCAATCAGGGCAGTGCCGACAATCTCAAAAGTCTGTATACGGCGTTTGCGATGTACGCGCAGGATTGGGACGCCCTGCCGCCCGCCAAAGATTGGATGAGCAACGAGGAGATCGTCAGCAAAGTCCAAAAAGACGAATGGCTTCATAATCCTGCCGTCTCGAATCGCACTGACGACAAATTCGGCTATGCCTATAACCAAAACATCGCCGAAAAACAATTAAACGGCAAACCGTTGAAAGATCAACTGGACGCCGCGACAACGCCGTTCTTGTATGAATCGAGCAAGACTGCAAAAAGCGCGTTTGATGCTTTCGAGAGTGCCAGCGGACTGGTTCTCTATCTGGATGGAACCGTCAAGCCGAAATAGGGAACAGGGAACAGGATACTGCTTTTCTGACAATGAGAAAATTTTAGCGTATAGAGAAAGACTTATGCCCGCAGCAACAAAACCGCGCCCGAAACCGAAAACGCCGCCTGTTCCGCCGCAAGAACCCGCCGAAATCGCCGGAGTTCCTACCGTCGTCGGCTGGCAGGGCGTTCGGTGCCAATTGCCGCCGGAATGGAGCCTCACGGGGCTTTCGATGAGTCGCGACAACGGCTATTTGCGGATAGATGCGCCCGGCGATGCCACTCTGACGGTGCAGATTCGCTGGATGAACGCCGCCAAGCCGAAAGCCAAAACCGCCTATTATTTGCTGGCTCCGCACTTTCGCCGCTGGCTTAAACGCCCGGAACCGGCAGTTCCTGCGCCCGAACTGCGCGGCAATTTGGAAAAATTGCTGAAAGATACCGCCAAGCAGTCCAAGAAAGCCAAAGCACCCTTCGACAGCACCATCAAGCCGGAAAAAACCGAAGGCGAACACGATGAGCGCAAAGCCATGAACTTCTCATGGATCGGCGAAGGGCGCGGGCAGGGCAAAATCTGGTACTGCGCGAAATGCAAACGGCTTGTGATCGCGCAGGTGGTTGGCATGGCAAAAGACAATGTCGCGATTGGACAAGTGGCGTCCGCGTTGCTTGGCAGTCTGCGGTGTCATTCAGACGACGGATTCGATACGTGGGCGTTATACGGCTTGGAAATCGGCATTCCTGAGAATTTCACACTGGAGACGCAACGCCTGACTTCGGGGCATCTGCACCTTGCCTTTTCGCGCAAAGGTGAGCGTATCATCGTGGATCGGTGGGCGTTGGCGAATATGACACTCAAAAAATTCACGCTGTCCGAATGGTTTCATCTCAATTCTGTTGTCAGCACCAAAGGCATGACCAAAGAGACAGAAACCGATCTTTTCGATTTCGAGTCCTTGCGCTATCGCGGTAAACTGACGGGCTACAATCTTGTGAGGGCGGCGCGTGAAGTCAAAATGCGGTTCCGCCGTTTCGCGACACGTTACGACGGAGGCATCTGGCATCAACCGGACGCGAACCGCATGGTGATGGTTCAAGTTTTGCACAACCGGAAAACAGAAAATCTTTGGCAGGAGATCGTCAAACGATGCGTCTGCCGCTGAAATCGCAGCTATATTATAAGATCGGGCGGTATCTGCCGTTCCTGAAAATCCGCCCGCCGGAAGTGGATCGCAAGCAGGTCATGACCCTGCGTCCGGGCAAGAATTCGCTGATCACCAGTGAAAAACAGGAAACAGGCGAGACGATCTTGATTGTGCCGCAGAACGAAAAAGTCAACCGTATCACGAAAACGGTGGCGAAATGGATGAAAATCCCGAACGAGCGCAAAATCGAATTGGATGAAGTTGGCGGCTATGTGTGGGAGTTGTGTGACGGCAGTCATACGGTAGAGGCAATCGTCAAGAAGACGAGCCAAGAGTATAAAATGAGCCGTCGCGAGGCAGAAGTTTCGGTGACGATGTTTTTGCAGATGCTGCACGAGCGAAGTTTTATCGGATTTTACAAAAAAACGGGCAGAAAAGTGTGAGGAGAATTCCCATCCTATGAGCGTGGAACAAGTCCATCCGGGCAATCCCCCGGCAGGAATACAAAAGCAGATTCAACTCCCTTGGAGCAAAGCACTGGAGATCAGTCTGCGAAGCATCAAGATTCGCTTTGCCCGATCCCTGATCACGGCAGGCGGTATCTTTCTTGGGATCGCCTTTTACAGTTCCGTGCGAGCGTCGGGACTGTTTCCTGTCGGCGAAGGGGCGGAGGCACGCGCTGCCGCGAATCGTCAGCAGTGGCTGGCGGTCATGGCATTGCTGGTCTGTTTTGTGGGAATTATGAACTCGATGCTGATGTCGGTCACGGAACGCTTCAAGGAGATCGGAACGATGAAGTGCCTCGGCGCACTCGACTCGTTTATCGTCAAACTCTTCTTTATCGAAGCGGTTTTGATGGGGTTCATTGCCTCGGCATTGGGCTGGTTGCTTGGTTGGCTGATCACGTCGGGCGTCCATCTCATCACCACTGGAACCAAAGATTTCAACGCAGCGTTCTGGACAGGTTCCCTTTCGCAAGCGGTTATATCTATTGCCATCGGCGCGGGTATTACCCTCTTTGCAGGGATTCCTCCGGCGATGCGTGTTGCGGGTATGCCGGCGGCGGCAGCATTGCGTTCGGAAGTGTGATGTGGGTCATCAGGTTATTGGGGCGTTGGGTTCGGGTACAAAAACGTACCCGGCTCAAGTACAGTCGTCCTACAGACGCAAATCCTCAATGGCAGCGTGATCACTCTCAATAGGGATCACCTAACGACCCAATAATTGAATGACCTAACGACCTAATTTTGAGAGGGCAAACAGAAACAATGGCGGGAAACGAATACGTTGTGCGAACACGCGGCTTGGTCAAGAAATTTACTCTTGGCGATGAGACACTTCGCGCCTTGGACGGCGTTGACCTCGATATCAAGCGCGGCGAATATATCTCGATTATGGGACCGTCTGGTTCGGGCAAATCCACGCTCTTCAATGCGATTGGCGGACTGGACAAGCCCGATGAAGGCTCGGTATTTATCAACGATGTAGATATGGCGCAGTTGGACGCCCGCGAATTGGCATATTTGCGCTGCCATACCATCGGGTATATCTTTCAGTCGTTCAACCTCATTCCGGTCATGACGGCGTTGGAGAATGTGACGCTTCCGACGGTGTTTGCGGGGATTTCGACAGATGACGGAATCGAGCGCGGCATCGAACTGCTCAATCTTGTCGGCTTGGGGCATCGCTTGCACCACCGCCCGACGCAGCTCTCCGGCGGTCAGCAGCAGCGTGTGGCAATTGCACGATCTCTGGCAAACCACCCTTCGATCATTCTCGCCGACGAGCCGACCGGAAACCTCGATCTCAAAACAGGCGAAGAGATTATCGAACTGTTGCGTCACCTTAATCGCGATCAAAACGTAACGATCATCTCCGCGACTCACGACCTCAAAATGGTGGACGTTTCGGATCGAATCGTGTGGATTAGGGACGGCAAAATCGCCAAAATTGAAGAACGTGCCGACATCGAACTCAATATCGGCAAAATGGAAAGCGAAGCCTCTCTGCACTGATACGTCGCCAAGCATTCTAGCCGAAAAGTCTTCCTATGTCTGAAACACATAGACCTTTTGATACGTCAACTCATGGGTCATTTGTCATGCTCACGCAAATAACTTGAATTTTGCCCGTCTTCGGATAGGGATGCGGGTATACCCACCAGAACCGCCAGAGCGATGCCGCCATTGGTGTGAATACTGCCGCAGTCAAGAGGCATATTCGCCCGATGTGTTCTCTCTCGAACACATTCATTCACGCAGTCGCGGCGGCTCAACCACTCTTGATAATCTCGCCCTTCCCTGTCAGGGATGCAACAACCACAAAGCCGCACGTACCCAAGCCCGTGATCCACAAACGGGCGAGATAGTTCCGCTCTTTCACCCGCGCCAGCACGATTTGAGCGAGCATTTTGCATGGAGTGCAGACTATATGCAGGTCATTGGGCAGACACCGACTGGACGCGCAACGGTGACCGCTCTGCAACTCAACCGCACTCGCCTCATCAACTTACGGCGTATCATTCGGAATTCTGGCTTGCATTCACCATAATCAAAATCAAGCCAAAACCTGTGCAGTGTGATATAATGAGAACTATCGAGCCAACTGGTCGCGGTGGAATATGTACTGCGCCCTTATCGAAACGATTATTTGCCTTTTGATCCTTTCACGCTATGAAAATTCATCGCCTAACACTGCAAAATTTTCGTTGCTTTGCTGAGAAAACGCTGGAGTTTGCGCCGCAGTTCAATGTACTGATTGGCGACAATGGTTCCGGCAAGTCGGCAATTTTGGATGCTTTGGCGATTGGTCTGCGCGGTTTTCTCAATGGAATTTGGGTAGATACGTCTCCACTCCTCAATAAGGGCAATATTGCTCGGCGTATTGACCGCTACAACGCTGATGTTCCAACAACCGAACGTGCCTATCCTGTTGGCATCGAGATAAGTGGAATAATTGCTGGGCGGCAAGCGAAGTGGCGACGCTCGCTGGATAACAAACTCATCGAATCGGCAGAGGGAGATGCAGTTTGGTATATTGGGGCGGAACTTTGCTCAAAGGTTATTGAGGAACAGAGCATTATACTTCCACTCATAGCCTACTATGACACTGGACGAATGTGGCATCAGTCCGGATCATTAATTGATGACAAAATTCGGGAGATTGCTACCGATATTGAAACCGTATCACCGGGACCTCGACTTTATGGTTATGAAGATTGCCTGAACGCCGATACCAACTGCGAGTTTTTAGAGAAGTGGCTTAGAACTTATGAACTCAGCGTTCTACAGCGCAAAACGCCGAATCCTACATTGGACGGAATGAAGCGTGCAGTTGGCAAGTGCATGGATCGCTGGACAAAAATCACATATGATATTTTGCTGGATGAACTTATGGCAGAAGACGACAGCGGCAACCGAATGCCGACGCGCCTTCTGAGTGATGGACAACGCAACATTCTGTATATGGTTCTGGACATTGCCTATCGCGCCGTAACGCTCAATCCGCACTTTGGAGCGGAAGCGTGCGAACTCACTCCCGGCGTGGTTCTGATTGATGAAATTGACCTGCATCTCCACCCGAATTGGCAGCGGCGTGTTGTCAACGATCTGCGAACGGTTTTCCCGGAAATTCAGTTCATCGCCACGACCCACGCCCCGCTGATTATTCAATCGCTGCAAGCAGGTGAACTTATTGATCTCAACGACGGCAGCACAGGCGATTATGTCAATCGCAGTCCTGAAGACATCTTGGAGCAGGAGATGAACGTAACTCTGCCGCAACGCAGTGAGCGTTCCCAAAAGATGATCGCGGCGGCAGAAGAGTATTATCGTGTTTTGGAAACAGCCAAAACCACCCAAAACGGCAATCTCGCATCGCTCAAGCAGCGACTTGATGAACTCACCGAGCCATTTGCCGACAACGAAGCCTATATCGCCTTTTTGCGCTCGGAACGGCTCGCCGCCAGAGTGACCGATTGATGCGCCCTGTAGAAAAGGGAGATTGTCCTCAAAAAGATGGTAAGGATATTGTTTTCAAGAAATACGATCATGCTCGTCCCTCTTTATTATCACGTCTCGGCGAGTATTGTAGTTTTTGCGAAGTGAGAGTACCCTGCGGGCTTCATGTCGAACATCGCTTGCCTAAAAGTGTGGCGCGTTACGCGCATTTGGAATGCGAATGGACAAATTTTCTGCTCGCTTGTAGCAATTGCAACTCGAATAAGGGCAGTAAGGACATTGAAGAGGACGATTATTTTTGGGCAGATACGCACAATACCGCATTCGCTTTGGAGTACGGCGAAGGCGGGTTGGTCGAACCGCGTCAGGGGCTATCGGGAGAGGAAGCCCGAAGAGCGCAAAACTTAATTGCTCTTGTCGGGTTGGACAAAAAAGCGGGCAATCTCAAGACACAAAGCGATAATCGCTGGAGCAACCGTTTGGAAGTATGGAACACAGCGACAAGTCGTCGCCAGCGTTTGCAAACGTGCAATACGCCTGAAATGCGAGAATCAATTGCTATAATTGTGCGAACGTCAGGCTATTTTTCGGTTTGGATGACAGTTTTTGCCGATGATGCCGATATGTTGCGCCGCATCATTAACGCATATCCGGGAACTGCTGCGGATTGTTTCAACCCAATGGGGCAGTGTATTGCACGAATAGCCAGAGCCGAGTAGCGAATCTTCTCGCTTCGAGATGACGGCGTGTATAATGATGAGAGAAACAGAGAGAGTTTTATGTCAAAAGTCAGTGTGATCAATTTAGGGTGTGCCAAAAATCAGGTGGATTCCGAGGAGATGCTCGGCGTTCTCGCGCAGGACGGGTACAGTGTTGAGACCGCCCACAGTCCCAAAGATTCGAGCGACGATACCGATGTTGTCGTGATCAATACGTGCGGGTTTATCGAGGCGGCACGCGAAGAGTCGATCAATACCATTCTCGAAGCACTCAAGCGCAAACAACGCGGCGAAATTCAGAAGGTTGTCGTGACAGGCTGCCTTGTGCAACGCTACGCGCAGGAACTCCAAACGGAACTGCCCGACGTAGACGCCTTTCTTGGAACCGGCGAGTATGGGCGCATCGGAAATATGGTCGGGCAGTCGCTTGTCGGCACGACTCAACTGCTGCAAGTCGCCGAAAAGCCGCACCATCGCTGGGTAGATGTCCTCTCTCGTATCCGCATGGGCAGCCCGTGGACGGCTTATCTGAAAATCTCGGAAGGCTGCGATCATACCTGCACGTTCTGCGCGATTCCTTCGTTTCGCGGCAAGCACGTCAGCAAACCCATGGAGCGGATTCTCTCCGAAGCGGCGCAATTGGCAAGTCAGGGCGTCAAGGAACTCAATCTCATCGCACAGGATTCCACGCAGTATGGCTATGATCTCTATGGGGAGATGCGTCTGCCGCAACTGTTGCGCGAACTCTCCGCAATAGACGGCATTCACTGGATTCGCCTGTTTTATTGCTATCCGTCGCGAGTCAATCGCGGCATCATCGAAGCCATTGCCACCACGCCCAAAGTCTGCCATTATATTGATATGCCGCTCCAGCACGCCGACAACGAAATGTTGCGAATGATGCGCCGCCCCATGAGTTACGACGGCTACCTCAAACTGCTGTCCGGTTTCCGCAGTGCCGCGCCCGATGTCGCCATTCGCACCACGTTTATTGTGGGATTTCCGGGCGAAACCGATGCACACTTTGCCAACTTAGAACGCTTCATAGACGAGGCGCAATTTGACCGCGTGGGCGTCTTCGAGTATTCCGTCGAAGAAGGCACTCCCAGCGGAACCATGCCGAACCGTGTTCCTGCCCGTATCAAACGCCAGCGCAAAGACGCTCTGATGCGCCGCCAGCAAGCGATTTCGCTGTCGTGTAACCAGAAGTGGCTGGGGCGCGAAATGGAGATTCTTGTCGAGGAGCGCGTCGCCGACGATCCGACAACCGCCGTCGGGCGTTCGTTCCGCGATGCCCTTGAGATTGACGGCTTGGTTTCGGTTCGCAACTGCACGGCAGAACTCGGAACCTTCGTCAAAGTCAAAATCACCGAAGCCCTGCCCTATGATTTGGCGGGCGAACAACTGTAACGCCGCCCTCACCCCCAACCCCCTTCCCAATTTGGGGAGAGGGGAGACATATCGAGAGGAAACCCAAATATCATGAACCGCCGCGAATTTGTCGCTTCGTCCTTGACTGCCGGACTGACAGGAGCCACTGCGATGCCTTCCCTTGCCGAGACCGAAATCGCTCTCGCCGAACCCAACGCCCGCGAATACTATGAACTGCGCCAGTACCACGTTTGGCGCGGCAACATGGCAAATCGCCTTGATGATTATCTCAAAAACGCCTACGTTCCGGCGATGCGGCGACTCGGAGCCGGACCTATCGGCGTCTTTAACGTCATGATTGGCGACGACAGCCCGACAGTTTATGTCCTTACGCCCTACAAAACCGCCGAAGCCGCTCTGACTCTGACTTCGCGCCTTTCCAGTGATGCCGACTATAGGGAAGCGGGCAAAGCCTTTATTGATGCGCTGCCATCCGATCCGCCGTATGTCCATCTCGAAAGTGCTTTGCTGCGTGCATTCGAGACGATTCCCACGCTTGAAGTTCCTGCCGCTGCCGCTGAAAACAAGCCGCGCATTTTCGAGCTTCGCACTTATAAAAGCCACAGCAAAATGGCGAGCCGCAAAAAGATCGAGATGTTCGATAAGGGCGAAATCGGCATTTTTCGGCGCGTCGGGGTCAATCCTGTGTTCTTCGGTGAAACATTGATCGGCAAGCAGACGCCCAATCTGACCTATATGGTGACCTATTCCGATATGGCGGCACGCGATAAAGCGTTTGGCACTTTTATTGCTGATCCCGAATGGAAAACGCTTTCCACCATGCCTGAGTATAGTAAAATCGAGTTGGTGACGACGATCAGCAGTGCGTTCCTGCGTCCCGCGTCCTACTCGCAAATTTAGGTAACGAACGCTTCCTTTTCGCTGTCTTATTAGAGTAGGAGAATAAGATTATGACCCTGACACTTGAACTAACACCACAGCAAGAACACTACCTCAAATCTCTGGCAGAGCAGAAAAAATTGCCTGTAGAGAGCATCGTTGATCGCCTCCTTACCACAGTGTCGGCAGACATCGACGATGAGCAAGATGACGAATTCGATGCCATGTGGGCAGAGATTCAGAGCTGCAACGGACAACCCACTGAGGAAGACTTAGACGAAATGTTTGCTGCATTCGATGCCATTATGCCCTCTGATATACCGCCCCTGCCCGCAGATTTTTCACGGGCAGACATTTACATGGATCATGACTGATGAAATGCCTGCTGGACTCAAATATTCTCCTGCGGATGGTTTTCAAATCTGATCCTCATTCTTTCTTAGTGAGGCGGGCGATCAGACGACTCAAACGGCAGGGCGTTTTGCTCTATATCCTGCCGCAAAATCTTACGGAGTTTTGGAATGTTGCCACGCGCCCAACGACGGCACGCGGCGGATATGGCAGGACGCCGCAGGAGGCACGCGAGTTGGTCAAGAATTTGCTGCGCCGCGTTAAACTGATTGACGAACCGCCCCAAACGATTCAGCGTTGGCTACGTCTGGTGACACAGCACAATGTTTCCGGCGTCCAAGTTCATGATGCACGACTTGCCGCAGGAATGCACTCTGCTGGAATTACTCACCTGCTTACGCTCAACGTGAACGACTTTGGACGTTATCGAAATATCACGCCTATTCACCCGCAAGATGTATGATGCAGAGTGTGAAAAATATCACGCGGAATTTCTGCTGCCGCATTACGTATAAGACCATAATAGAAGAATAGAAAAGAGTGCGGATTTTGGAACGCCGATAGCCCAACGATGGCACGGCAGAAGAAGGATACCGAAACACAATGACAGCAGCACCGAAACCGACGGGCAAACGCTCGCCGGGAATTACCAGTTATACGACGAATTTTCAGGGCGTCAAATCGCGGCAACTTTTGATTTTTGCTACGCTGATCACCGTCATCCTGAACTTTGTGCCGTATGCCGAATTTTTGCTGTACCCTATTCGGCTCTTTGTGACATTCGTCCATGAAAGCGGACACGCTCTGGCGGCAATCGCGACGGGCGGCGATGTGATGTCCGTGCGAATCAATCCCGACGGAAGCGGCTTGACCATAACGCGCCAATCGCCGTTTTGGGCATGGCTTACCTGGTCTGGCGGCTATCTCGGCACTGCGATCTTCGGGGCAGTGTTGTTGCTTGTCGGCACGCGCAATCGTGCCAACGCGGGGCGCATCACCCTGCTGGTCATGGGCGTTTTCCTCTTGCTGATTGCGCCGCTTTGGGGTTGGCGCGATGGGTTTACGCTGATCACAGGCTTGGGATTGGGCGCGGTTCTGCTGGCGATGGCGAAGTTTCTGCCGCTCAAGGGCGCGGATTTTGCGGCGACGTTCTTGGCAGTACAATGCAGCCTCAATGCCTTGCTCGACCTGAAAATTCTGCTTCATTTGACAGCGATGGGTTCGGCGCACAACGATGCCGCGTTTATGCAGCAGCACTATGGACTGCCTGCGATCTTTTGGGCAGTGACATGGGGATTAATGGCGGCGGGAGTTCTCGCGGTTTCTCTGCGCTTCTATTGGCGGGCAACGCAAGACCGAGGCGCGATCATGAGAGCCTAATCCGATGGCACACGCCACAACACCCGACATCCGAAATATCAAACCAAACGAACCGGGAGCCTGCCAGCATTGCGGCGCATTGGTCTTCGGCGATACGCTGAAGTGTCCGCAGTGTCGGCGGTTCCCTGTCAAGATTCATTCGTGTCCGCGTTGCAAGGCGATTTCTGCGCCGGAAGCGGACAACTGTTGGAGGTGCGGCAGAGTATTTGCCCCCGACAGCGATTACCTGTGACGTATTTCACAGTTTGTCTGCTATGTCGTTCACTTGTTTCCGAGGGGAAAATTGAAGATAATGAACGTCAAATAAAAAGGGCGGTTCCCGTCCTTTTTTTCATTTTGTGCTTTTGGGGAGAGTTGAATGGACGTTCAGTTATTAGGAACATCAGGCGCAGAAGGGATACCCGGTCTGTTTTGTCGCTGCGAAACGTGCAATGAGGCGCGGCAGCGCGGCGGCAAAGAGATACGGACACGCTCCTCCGCGCTGATTGATGGCGTTCTCAAGGTGGATTTTCCGCCCGATATTCTGCATCAGGTCATCCAGAACAATCTTGACTTGAGACAGATGGAAGCCTTGCTGTTTACGCACGCGCACGACGATCATTTCGCATGGGCAGAACTCCAATATCTCGGCAAATACTTTGTGACCGATACCCCGAAGCCGCTGCCGATTTACGGTCCGCGAGACGTGATTTGCCACCTGAATCACTGTCTGGATTGTGACTCCGTGCCGGTAACGCTTCATCTGCTGGAACTGCATGAAACGGCGATGGTGGGGAATTATCTGGTGACGCCGATTGCCGCCAACCACGACCATTCTCAAGAGTGCTTCAACTATATCATCGAGGACACACACGGGCATCGGTTGCTTTATGCCACTGATACGGGCTGGTACGAAGCAACGACGTGGGAGTTTTTGGCGTCGGAGCGGCTTGATGGCGTCCTTATCGAATGCGGCAAAGGGCTGCACGAAGGCGGTTATGCCGGACATATGGCGATCAGCGACGTAATCCGAATGCGCGACAAATTGATGGCATTCGGGACATTGGAGCCGACTGCGCCTGTGGTAACGACTCATTTTGCTCATACGGGCGGACTGCTGCATACCGATCTCGAAACTCTCTTGTGTCCTCATGGCATTGAACCCGGCTTCGACGGCATGAGGTTTCGGGTTTAGGCAGGAGGCTCGTGCGGCTCCCGCGACTGACGGGCGCGAGACGACAAAAATGGCTTCTCCGCGACCAAATAAAACAGATAACTGCCCGCCAAAATCAAGGGAATGCCGCCAACCCAAAGGATCGTCACTCTACCGGCAGTAGAAAAGGGCAGCCCGCGCACTCCCGTTATCAGCCACCAAATCAGGGGCGTATGAACCAAATACAGCGAATAAGAGAAACGCCCTATTCCGACAACCAACGGATGCTCGACAACTCTCAATGCGAGCGGTGATGCCTCGTTGCCGGAATCTTTGTGTTGTGCGAGCCACACCAGAAAACAGAGAAACACCAGTCCAATCAATGGTTCGAGTAAGTAAAGCGGATACGAAGGCAATCGCGCCGGTTTGAGTGCCAATCCGATCAGCAGCAGAACCGTTCCTGCTCCTGCCCAGACGCCCCAGAACCTTTTCGCTCGCCATGCTTGCCACTGCGCCCCTTCTGTGTGAGTGATATAAGCACACAGCATCCCAAGTGCGAACAGCCCCAAATACCATGGCGCAACGGGATCGAGCCAGCGTTTCAACAGAAAATGCGGCGTCAATCCGAGAATGAACGCCACTCCCAACACTACTCCAAACCCAAATTTGCGCTTGAGCGGCAAGAGGAGCAAGGCAAAGAAAAAATAGATTTGCCATTCCGTCGCGATTGTCCAAAGCGGTCCCTCAATCTCGAAACACCAGCGCACACTCAAATTATGCACCAGAAACAGATGCGATAACAGCACATCGGGCGCGAAGGCACGGGATGCTAATTTGGCGACTTCGGACGGTGGGAACGGCAAGCGCGACAAGACAAACAACGAGCAAAGACACAGCAAAATCGCGGCATAGTAAGGCGGCAGCATTCGACGGCTCCGACGCAATAGATAGCCGCGTACTCCTCCCTCCAACTGCTCGGCGGCATTGCGGGCAACAGGAAGCGTCAGACTATAACCCGACAGCACGATAAACAGGGCGACTGCATACCGCCCGAATGGAGCCAAAGCCGGGAAAATCACACCGAACAAATAAGGAGGATTTTGTCCTGCGTCCTGATAAAAATTGCCGTCGCTCAGATGTGAGAAGACGACCACCAAAGCGGCAAGCGCACGAATGCCGTCGAGATAATGAAGGCGCAAGCGTGACGCGGGCTGCGTGGGCAATGAAGCGTTATTCATAGCAGATTATTCACCGTTTAGGAGAGATGTTCCTCTTTCTTCCTCAGAGCGGGGTGCGGTTTTGCATCGAGGCAGGAACTTCGCTCGTCTCTGCCGAATCTTCCGCCGATGTTTGATTTCTCTTGAGAGGCGGAAATGGCATGAATGAGAGTTTGGGGCAGCGTGAAGTCCCGTTGGAGCAGGCGGCGATAGTCCTGCGCGAAAGCGACGATGTGGCGGTTGCGAAAACCCGTTTGGAAGCGGGAACCGTGCTGATCACAGGCGACGGCAAATCACTGACCGTAAGCGGCACAGTTCCGGCGGGACATAAGATCGCATTGCATCCCATTGCCGAGGACGCCCCTGTTCGCAAGTATGGGCAGATCATTGGGTACGCGCTCGGTGAGATCGCGCCCGGCGAATGGGTACATACCCGCAACTTGGGCTTTGGCAAAAGTCAGAATGCCGGTGCGGGCGGCTTGACGCTCGACTACGAATACAGTACTGCAATCCCCACGGTTGATTATTACCCCGCTTCTCAGATGCGAACATTTCCCGGCTATGTACGTCCTGATGGGCGCGTTGGAACCCGCAACTATGTCGCGATTGTCTCCACCGTCAACTGTTCGGCAAGCACCGTTTTAGGAATCGTCGAGGCGTTTCGTTCCCCTGAACTGCTTCGAGAGTTTCCGGGCGTGGACGGTGTCATTCCTGTCACCCACAAAACCGGCTGCGGTCAGCATTATAACGGCGCGGATTATCAGCAATTGCAGCGCACTCTCAGCGGAATGGCGATGCACCCGAATGTTGGGGCATATCTTGTCGCGGGCTTGGGTTGCGAAACCAATCAGCCGCTCGCGATGATCAAAAATCAGGGCATGATTTCTGCCGACTCCATTGGAACTGGACGCCCTGAACCGCCGACAACTTTGGTCATTCAAGAGACAGGCGGCATTCGCAAAACCGTTCAGCGCGGCATCGAGGAGACCTTGAAACTGCTTCGTATCGCCAACGTTGCCAAACGCACGCCGCAGCCGATCTCCTCGCTCATCGTCGGCACGAATTGTGGCGGCAGTGACGGCAACAGCGGAATTACGGCAAACCCGGCATTGGGACTGGCGGGCGATGAATTTGTACGGTATGGCGCGGGATGGGTGCTGGCGGAGACAACAGAAACCTACGGCGCGGAACATTTACTGACGCGGCGAGCAGTCACGCCGGAAGTCGGTGCAAAACTGGTCGGGCTGATGCGGTGGTGGGAGTGGTATACCGGAATATGGGGCGCGACGATTGACGCCAATCCTTCGCCCGGCAACAAAGAGGGCGGGCTGACAACTATCTATGAAAAATCGCTTGGAGCGTTGGCAAAAGGCGGCTCGACTCCATTGGTGGAAGTCTATAAGTTCGCGGAGCAGATCGACAAACACGGTTTTACGTTTATGGACACTCCCGGACACGATCCCGTTTCCGTGACGGGTTTGGTGGCGGGCGGTTGTCAGTTGGTGGCATTTACCACGGGGCGCGGTTCGTGCTTGGGCTTCAAGCCGTCTCCCGTTCTCAAAATCGCGACAAACTCGCCCCTCTATGAGCGTATGACCGACGATATGGATTTAGACGCGGGCGTGATTCTGAACGGTGTTCCGATGGCGGATGTGGCGGCACAGATTTTCGAGAAGTTGATTGCTGTCGCGGGAGGGGAAAAAACCAAAAGCGAGGCGCAAAATCTCGGCGAGTCGGAATTTGCGCCGTGGCTCTTAGGTCCTGTGATGTAAGGGACTCTCAACAAAAAATCGTTCCGGTGCTGCCTTTGCGTCCTGCCGGACGCTCGTCCGAAGGACACCGAGGCGGGTACTTTCAGTACCCGCCAATGCAGTGGAACAGTTTAACGCTTGCAAGTCCCTTAATGCTTGCAAGTCCCTAACGGGTGCTGTTGGCGCGTCTTTCGCTCTTTAACGGCGGTCTCACTTTCGAGTGAGACCGTTCTTTTCATAAGGAACGTATACTGCCTCTTTGGCGGCGACGGGCTATCTCCAAGCGGCTGACTTCAATCGAGACGAGAGTAACGACATCGGCGACCTGTTGCTGCTGATCGTTTGCCTTTTGTGCGGGCATTTTCAATACCCGGCACGATGGCGTTCCGCCAAGCGTCCTTCGGACGCGGGCAAATACTGCATGAGAAAACTTTTGACAGAGATTCTGAGAACACTTCTGCAAGAGTCGGGTACAAGAACGTACCCGACTCAAAAACAGTCGTCCTGCGGACGAAATTCCCTCTCCCTATCGAGTGCGAAGCACGGCACGGCGGAACGCCCTCCGTCTGAAGAATTTATTCTGCTGGACTCTTGCAAGAGGTCTAATGAGGTTTATCCCCCGCTCATGGGAGGCAGAACAGCAACGGTATCGCCATCGGACAGGGGTGTTTCGAGAGAGGCGTATTGTTCGTTGACAGCAAAGCGGCAGATTTGGATGAGAGTATCGAGGCGAGAGTCGGACGCGCTCAGTTGGGCAAGGAGGATTTGCAGAGTCGCTCCCTGTTCCGTGATGAGGCGCATTTCGTCCCCGACAAAATCGCGATAATGCCCGAAGAATAAAACGGTTACAGTCATGGCTTTTATTCTACCGGAGGGTTCCGTCGGAGATTTCGCGGCGGTGAGTCATGCGTTCGGCAAGGCTTTGCGCGTGCGTGATAACGATCAGAGCAACTCCCTCTTCGCGATTGAGTTCGAGGAGAAGCTCGGTCAGGTTTTCGGCGGAGACGCGATCTAAGGCTCCCGTCGGTTCGTCGGCGAGAAGAAGTTTCGGCTCGTTGATCAAGGCGCGAACTACTGCGACACGCTGCCGTTCGCCGCCGGAAAGCTGACCGGGGCGATGACTGAGTCTGCCATCTAGTCCTACACGCTTCAAAAGACGATGGGCGCGTTTGAAGGCGTCCTCCTTTCGGGCGGTTTTGTGTCCGGCGAGCGTGGGAATCAAGACATTTTCGAGAACGCTGCATTGCGGCAGGAGATGGTGCATCTGAAAAATCAACCCGATGGCATGATTGCGAAGAGTCGCCAGTTGATTGTCGTCAAGCTTCGACAAATCCTGACCATCGAGTATGACAGTGCCGCTATCGGGGCGATCCAATGTGCCGATGATATTGAGCAGAGTGCTTTTGCCCGCGCCGGACACGCCGATAATGGCAAACGTCTCGCCCGCTTCGATTCGGAGCGAGACATCTTTGAGTACGGACAGGGTCGCCCCGTCTTCGGTTGCCGGATAACTTTTACTGACGTTGATAAGTTCGAGTAAGGCTTGCGCCACTTCAGTTACGCCCTTCGGTACGATAATTCTGCCACTGATCTTGATTGGCGTCGAGTGGCAACGCCAAAACAAAGGAAGCAGTCTCGTCACCTTCGTTCTCCATGAGATGGGTGAGAGAGGTCTCCGTGATTTGGAGGCGCGAGACGGGGTTGCGATCCTCTAAGGTTGTCTGCAAAATTTCCGGCGGCATTTGGAGAACCGAGACGATATAGTATGAGAGCAGAGCCGGTTCAGTTGGCATCTGGAGCATTTCGGCGGTCACATCCTCGCGCCCCGTCAGACTTCCGACATACGCCAAGAAGAGTTCTGTCGTATTGTCCGCCCAAAATTTCAGTTTGTCCTCTTCGACTTCCTCATCGGGTAGCAACTCGACGCGCCCGACAAGATAAGGCAGGTCGGCAGGGGCATATTCCAATATCCGAAACCGTTCCGTTCCGCCCGCCAGCAGGTGAATACGCCCGTCGTCCATCGTTTTGACCGCGAGAATTTGCGCCATACACCCGATGTCTTCGGGCGTCGCGGGCTGACCAACTTCGGAACCCTCCTTGATTTTGACGACACCGAACGGCTCTTGCCGCTCGATACATTTACTGATCATGGCGCGATACCGCTCCTCGAAGACGTGCAGTTGGATCGGAGCCTGCGGTAGCAAGACCGTATGCAGAGGAAAAAGCGGTAATGAGAAAATATTTCCTCTTGATTCGGACATAAATAAAACCTCAGCGTGGCTGAGACGAATTGCGTCTCAGACACGCCATAAAAAACGCATCCATACGATGACGGTGAGGATAGGTTCGGATAAATTCGCCCTGTGCGAACGATGCCAGCCCTTCACCTTGATTTTCGGCAGAAACCCCAAAGCGTCGCAGTGCAGTCTGAAGGCGCGGAATCGGGTTTTCGACTTGGTATTCCCGCCCTATATCGGATTCCATAAACGCCGCGACAATGTTCTCGTTCTGCCAACGCTCTATTGCACACGTTACATAAATCAGCATTCCGTTCGGTTTGACCAATCGCGCCGACTGTTGCATCAGCGACTGCTGAACGGTGGCAATTTCCGTTTTCGGTATTCCTGTACGCCATTTCACGTCGGGAGTACGCCGCAGCACTCCACTGCCCGTACAAGGCGCATCGATCAGCACACAGTCCGCCGATTGGGTGAGACGTTCCATTCTACGCACGGAGTTGCCCAACGGTTGCCATAGCCCGGAACTGTCTGCGGGGAGTGTCAGCATCTCGACTCCACTCGCTCCCGCCCGCCTTGCCCGTTTGCTCAATGTCGTGAGCCGTTCATCAATGCTGTCTATCGCGACGATCCGCCCGTGATTTTCCATCAAGGCAGCAAGAGCGAGCGTTTTGCCTCCCCCGCCCGCCCCGACTTCGATGATTGTCTCGTTCGGTTTGGCATTGGTGAGCAGAACGGCTAATTGACTCGCCTCTTCCTGAATCTCATAATGTCCGGCTTTGAAGTTCGGCTGCGCGGGCAGATTGACGCGGCTTGCGAGTTCCACGCCCCACGGGGAATAGCGTGTCGGCTGCGAATCGGGAAACTCATACAAGACTGGATGCCGCCGCGCTTTAAGGGTGTTGACTCGGAGAACTGTCGCTGCCTGTTGATTGAACGCTTCGGCGGCTTGCGGGGCTTCTGTGCCGAGCAGGGCTTCGAGTTCGTCTGCCATCTCATCGGGAAAAGAGAGAGTCGTTCGGAGATACTCGGCGGGATTTTCGGGTGAGGGCAAAACGTCCGCGATGGTTTGCAGGAGCAGAATGCCCTCTGCCGTTTGGAGCGTAAGCGGTTCGGTGGCATACAATCTCAGGCGATTTTCAGGCGTATCGGGGAGTTGATGGGCGGCAAGCAAGGCGGTATCGCGGCGCAGAAATCGGACTGACGCATAGATCGCGTCGCCAATCCACCGCCGTTCCCCCGAATTAAGAAAACGCGAGGCGCGAAAAACGGCTTCGACGATGCGATCCAAGGGCAAATGCGACTCTTCCCGCTGCCACGATGCAAAGAGATCGATGGCGGAGGCAAGGGCGCGAGGTGTACATTTAAAATTGGTGGGCTGCGAGTCGTTAGGTGTTATCATTTGACTCGCATTATACCAAAAAAGAAAGGGTTAATTTGCAGAAATGTTCTGGCGAATCCACTCCGGCGGTTTGCCGATGGTCGTCGTCCACTGAATATCTTTTAATGCCCACGCCAGCGCGTCGTTAATTTTCTTCGGGACGGCACTCACAAATTGGAGCGATTTCCGCCTGTCCTCGGCGGTGAGCATCGCGCCGTTCGCCTCCAAACGAAAGATTCCGTATCCATTTCCGGCTTGAATCGGGGCGGTCATTTCGCCGGGTTTGAGTTTGATGACGGCATTTTCAATATCGGTTTTGAGGTAGGTTCGCGGTAGAACGCCGAGATTGGCGTTATGGAGTTTGCTGCCATCGGTGCTGTGATCTTTTGCAGCTTGCTCGAAAGTCTTTTTGCCTTCGGATATCTCTTTATGGGCGAGTTCGGCTTTGGTTTTGGCAGCCTCGAAGTCGCGCCCTGTGTCTTTGATCGGGGCTTCGACATAGATCATTTTGAGGCGAAAGAAATCATCGGGTGTAAATTTGCGCCCCAGTCGGTTTTCCATTTCGGCGACAATCAAGGCATCGGTGATGAGTTTGCGGCGAGCCGTCGCATACAGTCGGCTCTGCCTCTCATTGAGTTTTTTGATCAGTGCGGCGTCGCTCGCTGGAGCCAATTCTGCCCCTTTACGGCGAACATCGAGCGAATCATGAACATACGCTTGGATTTGCTGCTCGGTCACGGTGATTCGCTTTGCTTTGGCGGCTTGTTCGAGGGCGGCAGTCGCCATCAACTCCTGAACGATGCCCTCGAATTTGTCGGGAAACTGCGAAAAAATCTGTTCGCTCAACTCCGCGAGAGAAATCCGCATCTCCGGCTGTATTGTCGGATAGCGATCTAAAAGGAAACTACCCAAAACGCGGGGATCACTCTCGGCATAATTCAAGATCACGTCACGGCGTGTGATTTTGTGACTGCCGACAGTTGCCACAACCCTCTCCAAATTCGAGACGGCAGGTTTGACGTTCGGCTTCGGCGTGGTTTTGGTTTGCTGAGAGAGTGAGCCAACGGAAGGCAGTATAAACAAGGCAAAAATAAGAGTAGATTTCATAGTTTTTGACCCAAAAGTATAATTTCTTAATCTCTACCTCACCCCCCTCCCCCTCTCCTGACCGTTCGTTCCTCACTATGAGAGGGGGAGGCACGAGAACCAAAGTCTTCTCTCCTCATTGCAGGTGAGGGGGAGGCAGAGGGTTGGAGGCTCCCCAATCTTGGGCGAGTCTCCTCATCAGTATTTTTTCTCCCCTCTCCTAAGGAGCCTCGGCGACTGGTCAGGAGAGGGGGCGGGGGTGAGGTGGAATTGCTTCCCCTCTTTCTACTTGCGACGGCGTCTCCACAGGAACGCACCCGTGGGCAATGCCGCGCCAATGAGCAGCAATGCCGAGGACGGTTCTGGAACGGCGACACCGACGCGAACGCCGAAGTAAGCCCCATTGCGCTGCGTCAGAACGGAGCCGGGCTGTGCGCCGCCCGTCTCGAACTGCGCGGAACCGAGAACGCTAAACGCATTGGCAATCGCTCCGCCGTTTGCTCCACCGATCTGTCCGGGTGTGCGGAACAGATGCAGACCATACATCAGCAAAGGACTGTTTGCGGGAGCGTTCAGACTGTCGGCGGGCGCAATCGCCAGCAGATAGTTCGTGCCGATATCAAGAAACGCACCCGCATCGAACACGCTGGGAGCCGAATAGATACGGACTCGGTTATCGCCTTCGCCGGGTTCGATGGGATTGATAACCGCCGACGTATCGAATTGGAAGAAACTTCCGACTTGACTGGATGCCGCAAGCGACGGCAAACCGCTCGTCGGATCGTTGCCCGGAATAAAGAATGCCCCATAAAGGCGATCCAGATTCGAGGTCGTCATGCCGACAGCGGACTTGATATTCATGACAATAGAGACGTCGTTGACACGCCCCTTGAGTGCGCCGCCGGGCAGACTGTTGAGCGTGAACGGCTGCGCGGTATAGCCCGCAGTCTGCGGCGTGCGGGGCGTGGCAGGAGCGGTTGCATTCGGATCGAGACCGACAAAGTGACTTTGACTGGTCGCGTTTTGTCCGAGGCTGTAGGAGGCTCCGGTTCCGATGGTATTGATAATGGTCTGTGCGTTCGCAACACCGGAGAGGGCGAGCATGGTGAACGCAGCGGGCAGCATTCGCAAAGCTTGAGACATGAGACGATTCCTTTTTCCGGGCGACTTATCTTCTGTCGCCCTGTTGAGATAAGGGTACTGCGTACTGCTGCAAACCACGAACGGCAGATACTGCGCTTGCCGATTCGCGCTGTAATCGGAGAAATGGTTTTCCAAAACCCGATTTTCCCCTTCCCATTTCTCTCGAATCAGAGAGTGGAAAGGAAAATTTGACCTCCCCCTAACCCCCTCCTTCCGTAAGGAGGGGGAATCTCAGTCTTCCTCTCCTTACGCGAATGTTTCGTAAGGAGGGGGAATCAAAACTCCCTTCCCTCATGCAAGGAGAGGTGCATTGACTCCCTTCCCTCATGCAAGGAGAGGTGCATTGACTCCCCTTATGCAAGGGGAGGGTTGGGGAGGGGTGAGTGAGCGAAGTTTAGTTTTCGCCCAATTGATTGTAGTTGGCAATCAGGATCAACAAGTCACTGATGTCATTGGCATTGTCGTTGTTGATGTCTGCCGCCGGTGAAAAGCCTGTTTGCCCATTGACTTTATTGTAGGCACTGATCAGGATCAACAAATCGCCGATGTCTGCCGCGTTATCACTGTTGATGTCGCCGCCGCGCAGAGTGAAATTTACTCCGGTGACGTTGCCTGCACTCAGATTGACATCGGCTGCCTCGGACAATGTATACAGCGTTTTCACTCGCAGACGATAGTTGCCACGCGGAACTGGTTGTGTTGTGAAATTGCCGCTGGCATCGGGCGTTACTGTCTGCGTGATCGGTGTGCCGTTGCCGGAGGGGGTCAGCGTGACTGCAATCTGCTGATTGAGCGGAACATTTGCCAGTCCCGTTTGGAATGCAATTGTTCCTGAAACCGTCGCAGTCAGCGCACCTACCCCGATACGCGCCCCGAAGAACGAGCCGTTAATCAGAGTGAGGGTCGAACCGGCGCGTGCGCCGCCATGCTCCCACAGCAGCGAAGTCGCTGTGGTGAAGGCATTGGTGACCGCGCCGCCATTGGCAGGGTTGGTAATTTGTGATGCAGCGCGGGACTGCCAAATTCCCCACTGAAACAGGGCTTCGACGTCGGTGGTATTTAGTCCGTTTTTCGGCATAATCACGAGCCAATAGGTTTTGCCCGTCTCCAAGTTGATTCCTGCCGCGAGCGCATTGATCGAGGTCAAAATACGCACGCGATTATCGCCTTCGCCGGGATTGATCCCATTGATAACCTGTGATGTGTCGAACCGAAACGTATTGCCGACACGAGTTGACAGCGGAAGGGACGGTGTGCCGATGTTTGGCTCATAAATCGCACCGTACAATTGGTCGAGATTGGAGGGTGCTGTTCCCGTCGTAGATTTGCTGTTAAGCACAATCTGTACCGTGGCTAACGGCTGGGTCGTGGCTCCACCCGGCAAACTGGTCACAGAAAACGGCTGAACCGCGTAACCAGCAGTCGCTGCTGTCTTCGGCGTAACGGGTGATGCCGTTCCCGGATCAAGCCCGATAAAGCGTCCCGTGGTGATATTGCCGCCAATGCCGGTTTCCGGGTCGAGTCCAAAGGACGTACCCGTTCCGATGGTATCCAAAATGGTTGTTTGTGCCAGTGCCGTTGTCAGACTCAGAACGGCGAGTCCGGCAGTCGCCACAAGGCGTACTATACTTCGTATCATTCTCTCTTATCCTCTCAGGCAGAGAAAGCACGGCGAAACAGAGTCAGTCGTTTCTCTCGTTCCGTCGTGCTTTCTCCGTCCACATCCATGTGGCGGAAACTACTGCAAGATGCCGTTCGGGTCGGTGACGACGAGACCGGGCGCGGGTGGGTTATAAGATGTGGTGGTATCGAAGTTGATCAGCATTCCATCCGTCACATATTCGCCGGTAATGGGCGAAATAAACCCTGCGCGAAACGCATTCATTTGGCTGGTCTGAACGAAACCGGCTCCGTTGACGATCAACTGAAAGGCAGGAGAGGCGTTGTTCAGCGAGTTGACGATGCTGTTCAATGTAGGGCGGCGGGCGGCAGTCAGTGATCTGCGCTGAATGGCAATCGGAACTGTCCACAACTCGTAGCGTCCGTTGGCGGTTTCGCTATAGTAGGGCAGACCCGCAGTCGCAAACGTGGTATAGTCGGCTTCGGCAGGAACCGGTAGAGAATTGCCGTCAATCGCCGCGAAGGTATCTGCGGGCGCAGAACGGAACGGCGCGACACCGTTGTACAGAGCGACGCGGGTATTGGCGCGGTTCGCACCGGCGTTTCCGGTCACGAAGGAGTATCCGATTGCCGCTGTTTGGGTCGAACCTGTTGCAGTTCCCGGATTGTAACCGTTGTTGATTGTTTGTAGCGACAAGCCTGTTCCCGTTTGAGGATTCGGGTTGACGGTTCCCACAAAACCCGGATTGGAGGCAGGGTTGATGTTGGATGAGAACTGATTTTCGATCAACACCTGATCGAACGTGACGCGCTGAACACCGAGTAATTGAGTTTGGCGCGTACCGGAGGAGTTCTCACGATAGACAGCGGTGGCACGGAAAGCGGGCAGTCGCGGGTCAATTTTGTTGAAGCGAATGGCTCCACCATCGGTATCGGGCGCACCGGAGATCAGGTTGCGGAACTGGGTTCGGGTGACGTTGAGTTTGAAGTTTGTACCGCTGAATGCATGGACGTTGTTGTTGTACAGTGCCAGCAGCGTAATGATCGGCAAGTTGAACTGCTCGATTTGTGTCGCGCCCACACCCGTAGGGTCGATTCCCAATTCGGGGACATAGCGAATGGCACTGTCGGCGGCGGTATCGGAGATACCTGTATCGATCTGAATGGGCAACGCCGCACCGCGCAGGAAGGTCAGGATATTGCCCGGATTCGGGTTGCCGCTGACGTTGAGGATCGGGTCGGTCAGCGATGCCGGAGTGGTCTGCACATTGTTGCTGTCCACTTTGCGATAGCGAGACGCCAGCGCAGGAAGTTGAACGATACGCGCATCGTTTGCCGCATAGCGGATACCTTGCCCGGAGTCGGAGCGAACCAGAAGCAGGATATTGGTGTTGCCAGCCGCATCGTCAACATAGCGGATCATCACGTCGGTCACGACTTCATTGATGGTTCCGCCGCCGAGAAACGGGGGGTTGTCATATTGAACGATGATATTGTTCGGGTTGGACAGAGTGGTGTTTTCGCTCTGGACAATGATCACCTGCTCCTGCTGATTGGCGGCTTTGTATCCGGCGATGGGAACCAATTGCGCGATGACGCGGGGCAGTGCGCCGGGAGCGAAGCTTGCATTGAGGCGATAGTCGCCTTGAAGTGCAGACGAACCGCCAAGAACGAGAGAAACTCTGAAAGTGGTTTGAGCCGATGCAGAGGACAACAGTCCTATGCCCAAACCGAGCGACAGTAATGCCGCTTTCGCGTTTTTGTTGAACAGAAACATGACGATCTCCTTGGTCATGAAGTTGGTACAGCCTAATCGTGTATCGAGAATGACGAACGTGTACAACTTATGCGCGTCGTTTGTCTCCGTGCGAGATACCCTTTTTTAATCCTCACTCGGTACGAAGACCGAGTGCGTTTCCATGTCCACCTTTATCTGCATTCCGTGCGGTGAAACTTTTCTCTTCGGAAGGAGAGCAGACAGAGACTGTTACCGGCAGTCGCTGTCTGCGGAGGCGTCACCGGGTGGCAGGTGCGCCTATCATTCTTCTTCACAATCTTAACAGCCGGGATCGACTCCATTGTTCCAAACCTGCTGCAATCCACCGGGAAGGGGATGCGTTGGGAACAGTGAATCCACTAAAGGCAGCGCACCTTCGAGTTTGGACGGCGTTGTATAGTTGAAGAACTTTGCGTGACCATCGGTGAAACCGACATTGCCGCCTTCGTGTCGCGTCAAATTGTACTGGCGAATGGGATTGCCGTTGCGACAGCCGCCCGTGACGCGGCTATGGAGTCCATCAATGAAGTTGGGACTCAGCCAGACCGACAGGCGACCTCTGTAATCTAATCCCGAACGGGTGTTCGGGCGCAGGGAGGGACGCTTGCCTTCCATAAACAGCACGTTGTGGGCAGGAAACGTGATCGCGGCGAGAGAGCGCGGCGTGAGTGCTGTGGGATTGTCATTGACGCTCGCAATATCCGTTCCGAGAAAACCATTATAAAGGTAACTGGTGACGGTGCGTTCGCCAGTCGGTCCGCCCGGATTGGCAAGGTCGTTGGGATCAATGGGAGGATTGACATCGGATGGGCAGCGCAAAATTTGCTCGTTTTTGGCATAAGGCTGAATGACGTTTTGCCACTCGGAACCATATTGGTTGATGTTCCACGGAGCAACGTCAGGACGCCAGTTAGCGAAGGGCATGGTCTCGTCGTAGTCTTGAACATACATCAACATACTCGTATTGAGCTGCTTCATATTGCTCAGACAGGACGTTCTGCGGGCTTGCTCACGAGCGCGAGCGAAGACGGGAAAAAGAATGGCGGCAAGAATTGCGATAATCGCGATAACAACAAGCAATTCGATGAGGGTAAATGCGCGTTTCTTGTGGAGCATACTGCTACCTCTCCTTGGGCGAAAATGTGAGATGGGGTGATCTCGGACTTTAGGAAGCCGCTTTCGAGTTGCAGTCGGCTTCCTATTTCATTGGCTTTCGGAGAGGAGTATGACGCCCGTTGTTTAAGGCGAAGTTAAGGGCAGGTTAAATTACCGTTTCAGAAAGATTAAGATTCTGTGATCATTGGCGGTTCGGGTTTGACATCATTTTTGGCTTTGATCACCGATGCAATCACAGCAACAGCGAGTACCCCGACGATCACGCCAAGGGAAATGCCGATACTGACATCGATCTTCCAGATTTTGAGGAGCATTTTGGAGCCGACAAATGCCAGAATGAATGCTAAACCCGTTGAGAGATAATAAAACTTCTCTACAACTCCTGACAGCAGAAAATACATAGACCTCAAGCCGAGAATGGCAAGGATATTCGAGGTAAAGACGATAAAGCGATCCCGCGTAATGCCGAAAATGGCAGGAATGCTGTCCAGAGCGAACACAACATCGGTGGCTTCGACAAGGATCAAAACCAGCAGAAGCGGAGTCGCATGACGTATGCCGTTGAGTGTCGCGAAGAAGTGCTGTCCATGCAATTCGTCCGTAATGGGGAGGCGTCCGCGCAGCCATTTTAACAAAACATTATTGGCAATATCGGGTGTTGTATTGTGCGAGCGATACATTCGGTAGCCTGTATAGACGAGGAACGCTCCGAAGATGTATTCGACCCAATGGAAGCGATCCAACAACGCACCGCCCGCGAAAATCATGATACCGCGCAAAATCACGGCACTGATAATGCCCCAATAGAGAACCCGATGCTGATATTGTGCCGGAATTTGGAAATACGAGAAGATAATCACAAAAAGGAATACATTGTCCACAGAGAGCGACAACTCGATGATATAGCCGGACAGAAACTGCATTCCCGCCAGTTGTCCTTTGTAGTACCAAACGCCCGCACCGAAGGCAAGTGCCAAAACGACCCAGACCACACTCCAAATGGCGGCTTCTTTGATAGAAAGAACGTGCGATTTGCGATTGAGGACGCCTAAATCGAGGGCGAACACGAAGAGGATGCCAACAGTGAAGGCGATCCAGAGCAGGTTGGTTGATGACACAAACGTAACTCCCCAAAGTGGTTTTTATGCAGAGGGCAAAAAGACAGAGACCCTCGGTTAGCCGTTCTGCGAATCAGAGCGGTTATGACCGAAGGTCTCGCTTCTTAGTGCGGTGTGCCGGGAGTTTTAGCTCCGTATTGACGACACACCCCTCCGTCAAAAACGGATGGCTACTCCCCTTCATGCGTTGACTATTCTTACATTCATACTACGAAAAAACCCGCTCGCCTGTTCCTTCGATTTCTCTAAAAACGTCACGCAGAGATCGAATTTGCGTGCGAATTTGCTGTTTTTTTGGTTTTGGGAGCGTATCGGAGGAGATAAAGGTAGAATAGTGTATAAGACGCTTTGCTCTCCGAAAGGCTTGTGGATCATGCCCCTGTTAGAACTTTTACCAACCGAAATCACCCGAACACTCGATACACTCCCATTCCCCTTAGAGAAAGATGAGACGCCGGAAACCGAAACGCCGCGTATCGCTTTCGAGACGGATATGACCCAAGAGGGCAAATTCGGCAAGGAATGGCTGGTCGTGGAAAAAGGGCAGATTCATGTTTTGGCGCAGAACGGCGACGCCAAGACGCACATTCTGCGTTCGATTCCGCTTGCCGATGTCAAGGAGGTTAAGGTCGAGTCGCTGGTCGGCAATTTGCAGATCACTGCCCGAACCAATACAGAGACGGTGAATTTGGTGCGGGCGTCCAATGCGGTGGTTGCTGAAGCCAATGCGATGGCGCGGCAAATCAAGGCACTGCTCAAGGGCGAACCGCTGCCGGAATCTTTTGTCGAGGCGTCGGTCAAGTATTGTCCTCAGTGCGGACGAGTGTTGCCGGAAGATAACGAGACGTGCAAGGGCTGTCTGGATAAGCGGGCGGTGCTGATCCGGTTGTTCCGATTTCTCAAGCCCTACAAACTGCAGGCGGCGGGCAGTGTTGTGTTGATTCTGGCAATGGCGGGGGTCGAATTGGTTCCGCCGATAGTCGCGGGTCGCATCGTGGATACGCTGACGCCGTTTGCTAATCAGAATGCGGCAGCGAGAACAGTCAATGCAACAGCAGCATATCAGCAGATTCTTTTGCTGGTGGGAGTGCTGGCAGGGACGCGACTGCTGGCAGCAGTATTCACTTATCTGCAACGCCGCTTGAACCCTTGGATAGGCGGGCGGGTCTCCAAAGATATTCGGGTCGCGCTGTACCACAAATACAATGAATTTTCGATGGCGTACTATGATAAGCGCAGTACGGGTTCGCTGATGTCGCGGGTCACCAACGACGCCGATAATCTCTGGGACTTTCTCGCGGACGGCATTCCGTGGTTTGTATCCAATATCGTGACATTGGTCGGCATTGGATTCATTCTGTTCAAAATCAATGCGTCGCTGGCGTTCTGGATGCTGATGCCCGCGCCGTGTATTTATGTGCTGTCGCGCTGGTTTATGCCGCGTGCAAGGCGCAAATACCATCATGTGTGGCACCGGATCAGCAAGATGTATGCGAGCCTGAACGCAAGCCTGACGGGAATGCGGGTCATCAAGGCGTTCGCGCAGGAGAGCAACGAGAACACGAAATTCACGGATAGAAATCAGCAGGTGTTCGAGGCGAGTTACAGCGCGAACGCCTATCAAGCAGGATTCTGGTCAGTCTTGAGTCTGCTGATGAGCATGGGCGCGTTTATCATCTGGATTGTGGGCGGCGGCAAAGTGATCAACGGCATCATGACTTTGGGCGCGTTGACGATGTTCAACGGATTTCTGGTGCAATTCTATCAGCCATTTCAGAACTTTTCGCGGCTTGTGGACTGGTCTACACGGTCACTGACGGCGGCGGAGCGTGTATTCGAGATACTCGATACGGAGCCGGAGGTCAAGGACTCGCAGAATTCAGTGGCAATGCCTTATATGAAGGGTGCGGTCAAATTCGACAATGTCGCGTTCACTTATGACAAGGGCAAGCGGGCGTTGGAGGAGTTTTCGCTGACCGTCGAACCCGGTGAAATGATCGGTTTGGTCGGGCATAGCGGCGCGGGCAAATCCACGCTGATCAATCTGCTCTCGCGGTTTTATGATGTGACAGAGGGTTCGATTTCAGTGGACGGAATCGATATTCGCAATATCCGGCGCGAAGATTTCCGACGGCAACTGGGCATTGTGCTGCAAGAGCCGTTTCTATTTCCCGGCACAATCTATTCCAATATCGCATACGCCAAAGCCGACGCCACGCCAGAGGAGATCATTCGGGCGGCGAAGGCGGCAAACGCCCATGAGTTTATCCTGAAATTCCCCGACGGCTACGATACACAGGTCGGTGAGCGCGGACAGCGACTTTCCGGCGGCGAACGGCAGAGGATTTCCATCGCCCGCGCCATTCTACATGACCCGAAAATTCTCATCTTGGACGAGGCAACGGCGAGCGTAGACACCGAAACCGAGAAGCAGATTCAAGAGGCAATTCAGCGATTGATCACGAACCGAACAACCTTTGCCATCGCGCACCGGCTTTCAACCCTTCGCAATGCGTCGCGGCTTGTGGTGATGAAAGACGGTAAAATGGTCGAGGGCGGCACGCACGATGAACTGATGGAGATCGATGGTGAATACGCGAAACTGGTCAATATTCAGAACGAGGTGAACAAAATTCGCGCCTTGTAGCGAGGAGATTTTGCGATGTCCAACCCGTTTCCGGACAGAAATCCCTATCTTGACCGATGGAGCGCAGTTCAATTTCGCTTCCTCTGTGCCATAGACGAAGAAATCAGGAGGCAATTGCCTCCTGATTTCTTTATGCCTGTATTCTGCCTTGACCGAGGAGTACAGTAAAGAAGAGACCGCCTTTTTGTTTGCGAATGTGAAGAGATTGTAGACGATTCAGCCGCGTTTTGGTGAGAGCGGCGCGAGAGAATACGGGGCGCAGATCGGGTCGCCGATAACGACATCTTTCCAATAAATCCACTGCGAAGCGTTATAGAAACTTTCGGCAAGCGTGAAGCCGCGTGTGTAGCAGTCGAAGAGAATATCGGCGCGGGCGATAGCGTCCACATACGGCTCGGAGACATAACCTTTGCAGCCTGTCACGCCGGCTTCGATCAGGTCGGCGATCAGCGATTGTCCGGCGGCTTTGGGATCGGAGAAGGTACGCCCGCTGGTCGAAACGACGGTTTCGGCGATGGCTCCGGGAACAAAAGTATTGCTTTTATAAACATCACGCTTATAGCCGTGTCCGTTGTTGCCCCAAGTGAAATATCCAGCGAGATTTTTGCCCGCCGGAAATTTCGGGGCTTCTTCATAGAGGATCGAGAATCCGCGTGCTTCCAGAAGCTTTTTGGCACTTAGAATACCGTCATTGGCGACGCGGTAGTTTTGAGGATAAGCGAGATCGGGACACAGTAAAAAGGGACCTCGCGAAGGTTTTGCGGCAAGAGAGTTGTCCACAAGGCGCAGACAATCTTTGCGCGTATAACCATCGAGGCGCGTCACGAGATAGAGATTGGTTTTGGCGTGCGAAAAGCGTTCGTCTTTGCCAAAATAAGGATTGACGGCACGAGTCGTGAAAAGCGTGAAATCCAGCGTGGCGAGCAGACTGTCCACCGCAAATCCGCCCTCACTGACACGGATTGGAACGCCTTTGGTGAGCAGAATAAAGTCCACGTTGAGGCGCGTGCGTTCCAAAAACGCTCTAATCGGCGTGAAAATTTGCGTGTCATACTCTTTGCGCGGTATCTCTTCGGTGACAGGGCAGTTGATTGTGACGATGTTTGCTTTCGGCACGCGCCGCTTGGCGATATAGTAGTCGGCAATGGCAACCGCGTCGGGACTCGCCAGATTTTTGACCACAAGAACCTTGCTGACACTTACCGGAGCCATCCGCTTGGTTGCGGCTTGCGTTTCCGCGAGCTGCCCGCTGAGAAGTGCGCCCGCAAATGTCAGCAGAGTTTCGCGCCGCGTCAATAATTGTGATGTATTTGCCATAATTTGCCTTGGAAAGAGAGCCATCGTATTGATTTTGTGAGCAGCACTTTCGCCGCAAACCCCATGATTTTCACCGTCACCTTCGCGTTTTTGTCAGTTGGCAAAGGCGCGAATAATGTCGGAAAGATCGATATTGTCTAATCGGGGTCCGAGTTTGGCGACGACTTTTGCCGCGCAATAACTTGCCAATCGCCCTGTCAGCGGAAGAGGCAGGTCATGCGTCAACCCATAGAGCAAGCCCGCCGCGTACATATCGCCCGCGCCTGTCCCATCTATAGGTTGGATTTTGATGGTCGGAATTTCATAGAGTACGTCTTTTTCGCGCAATAACGAGCCGTCTGCCCCGCAAGTGACCGCCGCCAGATCGCAGTACTGCTCCATCGCCAAAATCGCCTCTTTCGGCGTCGCGGTATCGGTGAGTACCATCGCCTCCTCGTGATTGCCGATCAGCAGATCGACGTGCTGACTGACTAAATCGAGCAGTTCCGCTTTGTGCCGATGAACACAGAACGGGTCGGACAGACTCAGTGCGACTTTGACGCCCGCCGCTTTTGCCTCTTTCATTGCCAGCAGAACCGCCTCTTTCTGATTGTCGGTGTCCCAGAGATACGCGGTCACATAAAGGTATTTGCTGCTTCGCAATGCTTCCAAATGGACATCGTTCGGAGCCAATGTGCGCGACGCCCCCAGAAATGTCAGCATGGTGCGCTCGGCGTCCGGCGTAATCAAAATCACGGAGATGCCCGATTCGCCTGCTCCGGCTTCGAGATGATAGCCGACGCCTTTTGCCTTGAGTCCGCCGACATAGTGCGTGCCGTGTTCGTCTGTGCCGACTTTGCCCGTATAGCACGCCGAGCCGCCGAGCATGGCGATCCCGATCATGGTATTCGCGCCGGAACCACCGGGAGCCGCGTTGACGATATGCTCATAGATTCGAGCGACGACTGCCCTCTGCTGTTCCTCTTCTATCAGAAACATTCCGCCTTTGGCAAAATCCAATTCGGTCAGCACTTCGGGGGCGACTTCCGCCTGAATATCGTAGAGTGCGTTGCACATTCCAAATACGTCGTATCTCAAATCTGTTCTCCTGTTTTTCTCGTCTGTGTGTTCGTTACTCACCTCTCGCAGTGCCTTGTACCAGAGGTTTTCAACCCCCAGTCTGGAAAAAACAAGCGTCTTTCAGACGCACACTGCCCCCAAACTCTAAAGTCTTCGCGTCTGAAAGACGCTTGTACTTTGCTGCCGGGTACTTTCAGTACCCGCTGCGAGAGGTGAGTTCGTTATTGTTGCGGCATCGGTTTGCCGTCAACCAGTGTTTTGCTGGCAAGCGTTTTGATCTGCTTGACCTTCCAACCGTTGGCGGTACGCGCCCAAATGCTCTCTTCCAGCGAAGTCATCGTCAGTTTTGCCTCTTTGCCGGTGCGCGGATTGGGGATCAGCATCGTCCCGCTTTCTGACAAATTGACCGTCGCTTTGCCTTTGCTGAATGTGAACTTTTCGATCTTCCCTGTAACTTTGACGGATGTGATCTGTTGCAACAGCTGTGCAACGGCACTGATTGCCTGTGGCTTGTTCATTTTCTCCCCATTGCGCCGCACCAAAACAAAATCTTCGGCATAGAATTGAGTGTAGCCCGTTATATCTTTTTTGTTGAGGGCGACACGCATTTTCAGCAATGCCGCTTCGATGCTCTTTCTGGCATCGGAAGTGGTATCCGCCCGAATAGGCAAAGTGGCTGCCAGTCCGATTCCCAGCGACAGGGCAAGCGTCAGGCTGCGGTTTAGATTTTTCATGGTTGCTTCTTTCTCAGTAACTCATCTCTCGCACCGGAGGTTTTCAACCTCCGGTGCGAGAGGTGAGTCAGTAATTTATCTTACGCGGTGGAATGAATTCCACCGCGTAAATATATAGCGTCATTCAGTAAAGCGGGACGATGAACTGTTCGAGATATTTTTTGCCGATAAGAAATCCCTCTTCGCGCTCGACAGCATCATCTTCGTGTTCGATGGAGAGCGTGCCGTTATAGCCGTTGCGCCGTAGAGCCGAAATATACTCGCCCCAGCGCACCTGACCCAAGCCCGGAATCACATACCGCCACCAGCCATTACCCTGATTGCCGACGCGCCGCAGTTCGCGCTCTTTGATCTCGGTGTCTTTGGCGTGCGAGTGGAAAATGCGACTGGCGAACTGGTCAACAGCGTGAATATAATCAATTCCTTGCCAGAGAAGATGCGACGGATCGAAGTTCAATCCAAAATTGTCATTCGGAACCACCTCGAATAGCCGCTCCCAATGTCCGAGATGCTGGATATTAGTGGCATACCAGTTCTCCATCGCGATCTTGATGCCTTTGTCGGCGGCGTGCTTGAGGATTTCAGGAAACACGGCGACGCAGTCCTCTTCAATGGTCTTATAGCGGTCTTTGCCATTGGGCGGAAGCCCCGCAAGGGTATTAACGACACCGACACCGAGCAGAGCCGCCGCGTCAATCGCTTTGTGAACCGTGTCTATATTGGCGGCGCGGCGAGTGGGATCGCCGTCCGTCACATTCGAATAGGCGGCAACGGCAGAGATTTGCAGGAAGCGTTCTTCCATCAATTCCGTGACGCGCTTCGCCTCGTCCGCATTGAACGTATTGGTGTCTATGTGCTTGTTTCCCGGTCCGGCAACGATCTCCAAACCTCCGAAACCATACTGTCCCGCGAAGGCGGCAACGCCATCGAGCGGTTCGCCGCTGAACGGTCCTGTCAAAATTCCGACATACATGACTGAACGTCTCCTTTAACTGTTATCGAATTTGGGCGAAACCCCGCCCTGTCTCGTCTTGTATCGAGGCGAAATGAGGGGAGATTGTCCTGCCTGTCAATTCCCATTTTTCAAGCCGGAATCCTGCCTGATCTTGCTCCAAACCCGAAATATACGCCGGAATTTCAAAATGCGTTCTCTATTATTGGCTCACCTCTCGCACCGGAGGTTTTCAACCCCCGTCTGAAAACAACAAGCGTCTTTCAGACGCAACCCTTCCGTGTATGGCCTCCCCTCTCCTCCGAACTTGTTCGGGTATTAGGAGAGGGGTTGGGGGTGAGGTAAAGACGCTTGTACTTTCTTGCCGGGTACTTTCAGTCTCGTCCTTACCCATAAGTCGGTAATTTAGGAAACTTTCGCAATTTAATGCGTCAGTCCCTATCTCAAACCACTTATCCAGAAATACGCGCCTCTGCGAACAGAAGAAAAATCGCATTGTCAATATTTAGCATTGGCTATCAGCAATGAGATGTGTACAACGACGAGACTTTCAGTACCCGTTGCGAGAGGTGAGTTATTGGCTTAAACCGGCGTGTTTGTAAAGAGCGAGAATTCTCCGTCTTCGCGCTGTTGGCGCATCAGTTTTGTCCATTCGCGTGCGCCGAGAAACGCCATGATCGTGAAAAGAGCATACAGCACAGTGGTCAGATAAAGTTTCTGCATCGGATAGAGATAGAAAGTTCCGAGCAGATTGACCGCCAGCCAGAACCACCAACTCTCGAATTTGCGTTTCGATTGCAGATAGAGTGCAATGACGCTCATTCCGGTATTGAGAGCATCGGCGTAAGGTAATGCGGCGGGAGTCGTGCGCGACATAATCGCTCCCCAAATCCCCGAAGCCACACTCGCCGCCACAATCCAGTTCACGCGCTCGAACGGACGAAGCATTGTAATCGGCAAATCGTCCTGTTTTCCGGGCGTGCCGCGTGTCCACAGATACCAACCGTATGCCATCATCGGCACATAATAGACAATCTGAAGTCCCATATTCGAGAAAAGTTTATATTCATAGAACACCGCCCCAAACAGCAGCGCGGAGAGAATTCCCCAGAACCAGTTCCACACGCTGTTTTTGATGAGCAGATAGGTGTTAATCAAGCCCGTTATTGTCGCGAGAATTTCCAATAGTCCGATGGGTTGCCCGAAAATAGTAAAGGTTGGCAGGTCTGGCATGGGGCATCTCTCCTTTCTGCGTTCTATTTTACCGGAGAGGACGCCTTTGCTGTTGCTTCATAGGTTATAATAAGGGCAGAAGCCGCGACAAGGGAGAGAAAAAGTGATGTGGAAAGCACGCTTGCCGATGATTTTATTGGCGGTGGTTTTAGTGACCATCGTCTATCAATTTGCAACGATCAAGCCGGAAGGCGCGAAAATGGTGGAGAAACAGCCCGCCCCGGAGTTTACGCTCAAACCCGATAACGGACAGCCGCCGTTCACCAAAGCCAGCCTCAAAGGAAAAGTCGTCATTCTGGATTTTTGGGCAACATGGTGCGGACCATGCCGTGATTCGATCCCCGAATTGGCAGCACTTTATACAAAGTATAAGGATCAAGGGCTGGAGATCATCGGTATCTCGATGGACGACAAAAACACCCGCGCCAGTGTTCCGGCGGCAATGAAAAGCTTCGGCATCAATTATCCCGTTGTCTATGCCTATGATAATGTAGATATTGTCAAAGATTATCCCTCAGAGGCGATCCCGATGATGTACATTCTGGACAAAGCAGGAAATCTACGCGACAAAATGACAGGTTACCGCCCCGGAATAAATTGGGATGAAAAGATAGAGGCATTGATCAACGAGTGAAAAGTCCTCCGTTTGGGTCGTTGGATGATTGGGGCGGAGAGTGGTTAGGTCATTGGGCAATGCGGAGATGGCGGAATAAGTTCCTCTTACAAAAGGTATTCGTGCCATGAGAGACGGTGAGAGGAAAGTTTATGCCAAACCGCCACCAAGAGACACGGCGGAATGAATTGTTACTGTCCAAATCTCGTTGCTGAGATTTTGCCGAGTGTGCGGGCATTGAAAATACCCGGCACCGTGTCCTGCGGAAACCGTCCTTCGGACGGCACAATCTCGCTACCGTATCGCGTCCGAAGGACGCTTGGCGGAACGCCATACAGACGGGGGTTTTCAACCCCCGGTTAAGAGCAGCAACGAGATTTGGACAGCAACAATGAATTCCTCGTGCAAGTCTCGTTCCGCCGTGCCGTGCTTCGCACTCAAATACCAATAGACCTCTTGCAAGAGGCGGGTACAAGAACGTACCCGCCTGAAAAACAGCCGTCCTACGGACGAAATTCCCCTGCCCTTCGAGTGCGAAGCACGGCACGGCGGCACGCCCTCCGTCTGAAGAATTTATTCTGCTGGACTCTTGCAAGAGGTCTAATACAATCCGATGGCTGCCTAATCACCCAATCACCCAACAAGAAATTTGCATCGGCATCGGATAACTTTTTGTTCCATGCTGCGTCTGTAACTGTGTAAAGATATTGGCGAACCCGCGAGGAGATGAATGACAGGACGCTATGAAAGCGAGACGTCTCTGCACGCTACCGATCAACAATTGGTCGCGCTGTGTCGAGAAGGCGATCCCGCCGCATTCGGGATGATTTATGAACGCTATGAGCGGGCAGTCTATCGCTATGCCTACCATATGCTCGGCAATGCCGATGAAGCGGACGACATCAAGCAAGATGCTTTCGTGAAAGCATTTCGGACAATACCGGGCTTTCGCGGCGATTGCAGTCTGTTGACATGGCTTCTCAAAGTGACGGGCAATTTGTGCCGTGATCGCCATAAATCACAGGCACGGCGCGGCGAAATTGCTATCCTGCCGGAACTCGAAGCCACGTTGTTCGATACCAGCGAACGGGGCAGCGACCCTGCCAAGCAAGCCGAACGCAACTATTTGCGCGGAGCCGTCCATAGAGTACTGGGCGGACTGCCGGAAGCGCAGCGCGAACTCATTATTTTGCGGGATTTGGAAGGGCTGAGTTATCAGCAGATCGCCGATGTTCTCGGCTGCTCAGTCGCGAGCGTCAAATTGCGACTATTCCGCGCCAGACGCAGTTTCAGGGATCGCATGGAATCGCTGTTAAAAGCAAATTAAGAGAGAAATGATTATGAAGATATTGGGAAGAAAATCAGAGTGTCGCGCTATGTCGCCTGACCTTTGGGATTACGTGGGCGAGCGTCTGCCTGAGAACGCATTGGAGCGTGTCGAGAAGCACCTCATTGCGTGCGCCGTCTGCCAGACCGAAGTCGAAGGAATGCGCCGCGCTCAAAATTTACTCAATGATTGCCGCCGTCATGTTCCGGCTCCGCGCTCGGATTGGCACGATTTGCAAAACCGAATGCGTGCCGAAGGGATGATTTCGCCGCTGTCAGGACGCATTTTGACCCAAGAGATCGGCGGGCAGGTTGAAGCGACACGCGCATCACGCCGCCTATTGCCGGCACTCGATTGGAATCGGCTCAGTCTTGTGGGCAGTGTCGCCGCGACCCTGTTTCTGAGCGTCTCGATCTATCGCCTGACAACGCCTTCGCCAACACAAGAGGTCATGTATCGTGAGGCGGCTGTTCCCAATTTCATGACACGACAGAATACCCAAATCCTGCGTGAGGTGAATACCAAATCGAGTGCGCCGATTGTCTTTGGCGATCCCTTCCCGCCATTTATGATACAGATTAACGCCTCAACGCCGACCCAACTGGCTCTGCGTCGTAATACCGCCTCGGTTCCGGCAGCTGTTGTTCAGAACCGACGGGACGAGAAGCAAAAGACAGTCGCCGAAACGGATTCGCCGATTGTTTGGGCAAAGCCGCAACGCCCCTATTCGCCCGCGCCTCCGCGGAAGTATGTGGCACGCACTCTGCCGTCGCAAGCCAATAAATCAGCAGACGATACTGTCTCTGTGTCGCCCGCTTTGAATATGTCTCGTAATGTTCAAGACGCCAAAACACGCTATATTATGCGTCATTTGACGCCCTCCTCTTTCACCGAGGAGGGGATTTACTAAATCCGCGCCAGACCTATGGTTCTCTGCACGTTTCGCGCCTTGTATTGTTTTCTGCTGCTCGTCGGGGGCGGTGCTGTTGTGGCACAGTCCCCGACTCCGAATTCCCAGCCTCCCGCCCGTCCTCCTTCCCTGCTCAAACAGATGGAAGCCGAAGTTGCCGTGATGGTCGCACAAACTCAAGGCTCCGTTGTCTCCATCGAGGGCAGAATCACGCTGCTGAATTTTCTGTTTCCGTCGTCGGTGAGTTCCGAACTGATGCGTCAATTCGACAGACTGCCCCCGGAACGCCGCGCCGAAGCCGAGCGAAATTTCCTCCATATCCAAGAGTCACTCAAAAGCACAGACAAGGACAAAATGTTCGTGGCAGGTGCGCCGCAAGCCGGAAGCGGATTTCTGATTCCCAGCGGCTTTGTCGTTACTACTGCTGAAGTCATGGAGAACCTGACAGAGATTGTCATTATTCTGCCGAACGGCAAACGAATGCACCCGCAATGGATCAACGCCGACCCCTACTCGAACATCGCCGTCATTAAGTTGGAGACTGATGCGTCGCCCGGCTTGGCTTGGGGCGATTCGCAGCGAGTCAAGGCAGGGCATTTTGCTGTCGCGATTGGCAATCAAGCGGGCTTCGCAAATTCGGCGTGTTTGGGATTGGTTTCCGGCATAAACAGGTCGGGGCGTTCCGGCACTCTGCGTTATCATGGATTGATTCAGTTTCAGGGCGTCGTGGGTGCAGGAAACAGCGGCAGTCCTCTCTTGAACTCTTCGGGCGAAGTGATCGGAATGGTGGTAGCGACACCCTGCGGAGACAGCGAATTAGGAGTACGCGCAGGAATGCCAGTTCCCTCCGGCAATCCCCAAATGCCACCGATGCCCAATAACGAAAAGCAAAAGCCCGCGATTGTGTTCTTCGATGGAATGGCGAATACCGGCTTTGCGCTTCCTGCCCACCAACTACAGCCCATCGTCGAAACACTCTGTAAAGGAGTCAATGTTAAGCCAGTGCGCGATGGATGGTTGGGAATATCGATTCCAAAAAAAGATCGTGATGGTGAAATGGCGGCGCGTGTCAACGGGATTTATCGGAACAGCCCTGCCCACAGAGCCGGAATTCTGCCCGGCGACATCGTGATCGCCATCAATGGGCAGCCGACCCGAACGCTTGACGCAATGCGGAAAGCGATCCTAAATATCAAAGCAGGCAAAACTCTGCGATTGGACATTCTGCGGAGCGGCACGCAGCATCAACGTACTCTGACTATCGAACCGCGTCCCGACGTGGAGACGATCAACCAAACTCCTGTGATTGAGGGAGAAGGGAAAAAGAAATAGGGAAATTGTTTGTTACTGTCCAAATCTCGTTGCTGTGATGAGATCGGGGGTTGAAAACCCCCGTCTGTATGGCGTTCCGCCAAGCGTCCTTCAGACGCACCTCATATTGAGGGTGTTCCCGTCCGAAGGACGGTTGTCCGCAGGACATACAGGCGAGTACTTTCAGTACCCGACAACGGGGTATTTTCAACCCCCGATCTCATCACAGCAACGAGATTTGGACAGTAACAATTGTTTTTCCTTACCCTCTATCTTCTACTTCTTATCCTCTTCTTTACAGGCTTCGAGCGTGGCGTAATCTGGTCGGGGATACCGATCATTGCCGAGACGCCCTGTACGCTCACTCGCGCCTTTTGCCCTTGGAATTCGACGTCAAGATTCTCGACGGTTACATCCGATTTCACCACACGCCGCTTCACCGGCTCGAATTCATAAGAACCATTGATTTGAATCGCATCGGCATTCTCCTCGTCGTTCTCGCGCACGGAAACCAGAGCATTGATCCGAATCCGATAGACGATCAGCGTCCCAAACTTGCCTCGCTCCTCGAATTGAGAGGTCACGACGACCTTCTGATCGGGTAGAAAAGGATTATTCATTTCGGTTTTCCACTCATCGCCCGGCACAACAGGAGCAGAAGGGGGCGGCATCGCCATCATTATCGGCTCGACTTTATCAATGACTTCCATGCCCGCATTATCTTTTGTGGGAGATCGCTTGACGATAAGCCCATTGGCTCCCCAAACCATCGTTGTCGCCCCTGCCAAAGTAGGCGGATCAGGCATCGGATCGCCGTTTAAGGTGGCTTCGCCCACTTCATTACGATACTCTATCGTACCGTCTCCGGCTTTCGTGACCGCCTTGACGGTCTCGGTGGAGATCGTTTTGATTTCTACGGTGAAGCCCGTTCCGTCGGCGAGATTGCCGGCAACCGTCACTTTTTCGTTGAACTTAGTGACACGTCCCTTCTCGAAACCGAATTTCCATGTCACGCCTTTGGTGACGGGCGGCTTGGTTATCGTATCGCTCTTGGGGCGTTTGCGAACCAATTGAACATCGTCGGCTTTGGGGTTGCTTGTTTGTGCGAGCGCGGGGACTCCGGCGAGCAGCACAGTCAAACCTAAAAACGGCGCGATAAGACTCATTTGCTTGGATTCTCCTTCGTCACTTGGGCTGTCTTTGCCGCCGGTTTGGTGGGAATCTCCTGCACGGTCAGGCGTGCCTTCACATCAATGGGTGTCGTCAGTTTCTCTTCGGGTTTGATGGGATTGGCGACGATGCTGTCGAATTTTGCAATCAGAGTCAGTTTGCTCTGTTTCAGCCGTCCCGCATACACATCGTTTTTCGGTGTTCCTGCAAAAGTCATGATGCCTTTGATGCTGGCAAACCCAACCGAAGTTTCAACGGCTTCTTCGGCGTTGTCGGTAAGTTTGCCCTCTTTGTTTTTCTTCTCATCGATCTTGGACGACGCGGAAACCGCAAGGTTCGACGTAACGCCCTTGCCCATCGCTTTGATCCCCTCCAATTTGCCGGTATAGGCGATTTTGCCCTCGCTCTGCCCCAACAGTCCGTCTTTGAATGCCCATTCTTCGTTGACCTTGACAGGCTTCTCTGCGAACGTCACGGGCATAATCAGCAGAAACAGTTTGCGAAGGTCTATGCCGAGATTGATCTGCACCGGAGCCGCATCGCCACTGTTGATACTCGCGACACTGCCATCGGGGCGAACAACAGCGGTCGCATTGAGCGATTTTTGCACTGTAGACAACGGAATCGGGAACGGCGTCTCGTCGGCAGGAACGGTCTTGCCATCTTCTCCGGGTTCCTTCTCCAAAAGATAGAGGTCGCCTTTGTCCACGACAAACGCCACTTCCGCGCCTTTGTCGTCTACTTTGTTGACTTTGCCCGCATACTCGACCACGATTTTGAGATTGATCGGCGGACTTCCGGGCTGCGCGAACGGCGGGAAATGTCCGTTGAACAATCCCGTCACGCGGTAGCGGAATATATCGCCCGCATTCAGCGCGTATGCCATTTTGAGTGAGGTCGGGACGACTTTGGCGTTTTCTGTCGGCGTAACTTTGGGCGTATTGGGTTTTGGGGTCGGTTTGGTTTGTGCAAAGGCGGCGAGACAAAGTGTCGCCGCGCCGAATAAAGTGAATAATGCTGTGATTTTCCTCATGGTTGACTTCCTCCTGAGAACCCATTATACCCAAAATGTCCTTGCGCGATACAAAGCGAATCGCCGTCTGCTGTTTCCTCTCAGAGTGATGAGAAATTCCGTCGTGACATTCGGTAGGCTGGACTTAGAACTCCTAACAAAACCGTGCTGTGGTTTCGAGTGCGAAGCAAGGGATCATTCGCTCGACTTTGTGCCAAGTGGAAAACAAATTCGGCGCAGGGAACGAAGCCTTGTACCAGCGCATGAGTACGCTGACAACCGACAAACTGGAAGATTTGAGTGTCCCGCTTCTGAATTTTCAAACCATCGATAGACTTCTTGCCCTAGTCGGGTACAAGAACGTACCCGACTCAAAAACAGACGTCCTACGGACGAAATCCCACTGCTTTTCGAGTGCGAAGCACGGCACGGCGGAACGCCACTAGCGGAGGAATTTATTCCGCCGTGTCAAGCAAGGCGGAACGCCCCTATCGGAGGAATAAATTCCTCTGGATTTAGGCAAGAGGTCTAATGAACTGCAAAACTGGCTTGGCGCCAACACCTAAAAACTGCCCCATGCTACAACGCCCTCATGCCCCTCTCGTAGAGCGAGAGGAGTATGAGGGATGAAAGAAAGAGAGCATGAGTTACGCTATTATTGCTCTTTTTCAGTTTGCTCAGTTTGGAACCGCTTGAGTTTTGCGTCCTCGGTCTCGAAGACGGCTTCGGTCTCCTGCTGCAATACCACACGCGGCTCGGTTTGGCGCGGGGCGGTCAGAGCGATACGAGAGGCGGGTTTCACTTCCTCCAATTTCGCGCTTTTCAGACGGCGGTTGAGTTCAGGAATGCGCCGCTGAGACAGAGAATTCACCTGCCCCACCACACGATTTACCTCTGCCGTCACCGCCTTCAACTCGTCGGTTGTCGCCTTCGATGGCACTTCCATAATCGACTCCAATGAGTTGACCACACGGCTGACACGCGGCGAAAGCGGCTGAATCGTCGGCGTTGTCGTGGCTTGTGCTGGTGTTTCGGCGGGAGGCGGTGCAGTCGCTGGCGCGGTTCCTGCCGTTGCATCGCTTTCCGTTGTCGGGCGG
>Ga0163154_10000822_pt1 | contig 48329 bp, 42 predicted proteins | sample OliLakLV19MP9P1_FD_148649 | JGI IMG/M metagenome (GOLD analysis project Ga0163154, IMG submission 148649) | Freshwater microbial mat bacterial communities from Lake Vanda, McMurdo Dry Valleys, Antarctica - Oligotrophic Lake LV.19.MP9.P1 | ecosystem: Environmental > Aquatic > Freshwater > Lake >...
CGCTTCGACGTGGTAGCCGAGCCCGAGGCCGACGACGATCGCGCGCCGCGCACCGTGCGCCGTCAGGCGCTCGACCGCGCCCCGTGCCCAGCGGGTGCCGTCACCGCAGGGGTCGGCCGGGTGCTGCAGCGCGACACCGTTCACGCTCAGCAGCGGCATACCGTCGCCGGTCCAGGTGAGGACGTGCTGCGGCGGCACCACCGCGCTCGCGATCCGGGACGCGAGCGCCGGGGCGCGCGCGCCCAGCGCGGCGCAGTTGTCGGCAAAGATGGCCTCGTTGGCACGCATCGGCGGCAGCAGCCGATGCAACGACGATGCCAGCGCGATCGGATCGGGCAGCGCTACAGAGCGTGCCGTGCGCGCCACGAGGACGGCAATTCCGTCCCGGCCATGGGAGCTTCCTGCCCAGCGCGCGCGCTCACGCGTGGCGCGAGGTGAGCTGTGCGGCGCCGGCTTCGGGGGCACCGTAGCGGCGTAGCTGGCCGCGCGCGGCGCGCATGCTCTCGAGCCGCTCGGCGGTGGCGCTGCGCGCGTCGAGCGCGGCCCGCACCAGCACCGGCTGGCGCGCCGCCAGCGACGCCACGACGGCATCGGTCTCGCGCCATAGCGCCGCCAGCGCAGGATCCGCGTCGTCGGGTCGCGAGCGCGGCACCGCGAGCTCGCCCACCAGCGGCCGCAGCTCGTTCTCGAGCGTGACGATGCGCTCGCCGAGTGGCCCGAGCTCGTGTCGTCCCGGGTTGGCCAGCGCGTCCTCGATCGCGTCGTAGGCGCAGCGCAAGCGCTGCCAGAGCTCGAGCGCCGCGCGGCTCCGCGCCAGCAACGCTTCCTCAGGCGGCATCGCGGGCCCCGACCTGCGGCAGGCCGCGTGCGAGGATCTCACGGTAGGACTCGGCGATGATCGACAGCAGGTGCCGGACCTGCGCCAGGTGCTGCGGGCTCTTCTGGACGTTGGCCTCGACCAGGTGCTCCAGCATGAAGCGGTAGAGCCGGTCGAGCTGGCTCGCGATCTCGCCGCCGGCCTTGTGATCGAGGGTGTGCAGCAGCTCGGCGATCACCGCCTGCGCCCGTCCGAGCTGGCCGACGAACTCCTCGATCCGGTCGGCGCGCAAGCCCGCTTCCGCCTGCGCGAGGAAGCGCAGCGCGCCGTCGAACATCAGGAGCAGGATGCGGCCACGATCGGCGGTCGCGAACTCCGCTTGCTGGTAGTGTCCGGCGGAGGTCTGCTGGCTCATCAGCATGTTCAGGAACTCTTTCCGAGCGAGTTCAAGAGGAACGCGCTCTGGGACTGTAGACGGCTCACGAGGAGCTCCAGGTTGGTGAAGGTGTCGCGCAGGTTCTGCTCGAAGGCCGCGACCTGGCGCTCGCCCGCCTCGATCCGCTCGCGCAGGTCGTCGATCGACGCCGTCACGCCCTTGCTGCGAATCTCGAGTAGACCACCCGCGCCGGTGATGCCGGTCAGATAGTCGTGCACGCGGTCGAACACGCCGCCGGTGGCACCACTGCCGCCGAAGAGCTCGCTGACGCCGCCCTCGTCGGCTGCCAGCGCCGCGTCGAGCGCGGCGCCGTCGAGCACGAGCGTACCTTCGCGGGTCGAGGAGACACCGGTCTCGGCGAGCAGCGAGTAGCTGCCGCTCAGGCCAGCGACGGCCGAGCTGACCGATGTGCGCAGCCCCTGCAGGACCGAGCGCACGGTGCTGTCGAACGCCAGCGGACCGGCCTCGACGTCGCGGTCGGTCGAGGTCGCGTCCTGGGTGACCGCGCTCTGCTGGTTGACGAATGACACGATCTCGTTGAACGCCGACACCACCGCCTCGACGTCCTTGCGCACGACCGAGGTATCGGTCGTGACACTGATGGTCGCCGGGCCACCGGTCGCCTGCAGCGTGAGCGTGACGCCCGCGACCACGTCGTTGACCACGTTGCTCTCGCGCGTGAACGGCGTCGCAAAGCCGCTCACGCTGAAGCTCGCGTTGAGCGCGGTCTGCGTGACGGAGACGCCGATCGTGGTGTTGTCCGCCGTGATCGAGATCGCGCTCGAGGTGCCGGTGTCGCGGCTCGCGAGGCGCAGCCGGTAGTCGGGCGCCGAAGCCGTACCGAGGTTCACCACGGTCGCGCTGGCGCCGACGCCGAGCCCGTTGATCGAACTCGCGAGCCCCTCGAGCGTGGTCGTCGCGTCGATCGCGATCGTCTGCACGGCCCCGCTGCCGATCTGGAACGAGAAGATGCCGGCACCGCCGGCGATCGTCGACGAGCCGCTGCTCGTTCCGGTCGCCGAGGTGGCAATCGAGCCGCGCGCGAGGGTGTTTACGGTGATCTCGGTCGTACCGGTGAGCGCACCGCTGCCCGCGCTCGCGGTGACGGTCGCGGTGTTGCTCGAGGTGGCCTTGCGCGCGAGCGCGCTGGTGGGCTCGCGCAGCTTGTCGACCGCGGCGAGCAGGTTCGCGATCTTGGTGCCGAAGCCGGCGAGCGCGCTCTGCCGGCTCTGCTGCTCGAGCTGCTCGATCTGCAACAGGTCGACGCCGCGCCGCCGCTCGAGCGCGACCAGCTGGGTCACGATCTTGTTGGTGTCGAGACCGCTCGCGAGGCCACCGATGTTGATCGTCGCCATCTCTTGCCAGCCCTTCCGCCGCTAACCCTTCTGATCGACGAACAGGCCCTTGACGCCATGCAGTCGCTTCAGGACCCGAACCCATTCCTCGGACGGGATCTGGCGCACGACCTCCCCGGTCTGCGCATCCCGTACCAGGACGACCACCCGGTCGATCTCGGGATCCCGGCGGATCGACAGCTCCTGGAGCGGAAACTCGAGCACCGCTGCGGCCCGGGACTCCGCTTCCTTCTCCGCCGCCACGGCGGCGACAGGCTCGTCCGCGCCGTCGCGCGCGACCTCGGAGGGTGGAGCCGCGGCGCGCGTGCGCCGCGGCTCCACGGACGCCGGACGGTCCACTCCCTTCGGTCCGAGTTCGCCGATCGGCGTCGTCGTCGTTGGTGGGTTGATCGTCATCCCGGCCTGCCCTCAGGACGCCGGGGAGAGCTCGCGCCCTCCCCGGCTCCTGGGAATCGGCGAATTACCGGAGCAACTGCAGTGCCAGCTGGGGCTGCTGGTTGGCCTGCGCGAGGATCGCGACACCCGCCTGCTGCAGAATGGTGTTGCGGGTCAGGTTGGCGGTCTCCTCGGCCACGTCGGAATCGCGGATGCGCGACTCGGCGGCCGAGAAGTTCTCCCGCGCGACTCGCAGGTTCTGGATCGCCGTGTTGAGCCGGCTCTCGACCGCGCCCAGCTGACCACGCCGCTGCGCGACGCCGGCGATCGCCGTGCTGATCGAGCCCAGCGCCGACTGCGCCGCGCCTGCCGTCGACACCGCGACGCTCGAGAGGCCGATGCCGCTCGACGAGCCGTCGACGGTGGTGAACGAGATGCGGCTGTTGGTGGTGCCGTCGAGGCCCACCTGCAGACTGACCGTGGTGCCAGCCGAGAGCAGGTTCACGCCGTTGAACGAGGTGGTGACCGAGATGCGGTCGACCTCGGACACCAGCGCCGTGAACTCGGTCTGGATCGCGCTGCGCTGCGTGTCGCTGACCAGCCCGGTGGCCGACTGCGACGCGAGCTCGGAGAGGCGCGTCAAGATCTCGCCGACCTTGCCGAGCGCCTTCTCACCGATGCTGATCGCCGAGATGCCGTCGTTGGCGTTGCGGATCGCCTGGCTGGCGATGCGCACGTCGGCACGTAGGCGATCGGCCAGCGCGAGGCCCGCCGCGTCGTCGGCCGCGGAGTTGATGCGCAGACCCGACGACAGTCGCTCGAGCGACTTGTTCAGGTTGCTCGAGGAAGTCTCGAGGTGCCGCTGCGCGTTGAGCGAGGGAACGTTCGTGAAAATATTAAGAGCCATGCTGTCCTCCATGGGCTCGTAGCCCCGGACATCCATGCCGGGCTCGGCCGATTTTTCGAAAAGCATCGGGCCGGCTCACCCCGAGCCGACTCTGCTTCCCGCCTTCGCCCACGAGGTCGAGCTCTTTGAGGAGAAACTTGAGAGTGGATTCCTCCGTCGCGGCAAAGAAAAGCGCGCTCCGCGCAGAGCCGATGCGTGGCGATGGGCGGACTCATGCGCGGTTTGCCGGGTGTGGCGCAATCCCGCTAGTGTCGCGCGCGTGACGAAGGGTCGAACGTCCGTCCACCTGCGCGCGCCACGCATCACGCTGCTTCTGATCGCCGTCATCACGCTCGCGCTCGGCGTGTCCGCGCGCACCATCCAGGTCGACAGCGCCATCGAGAACCTGCTGCCGCGCGACGACCCCGACCACGACTTCTACCACCAGGCCCGGCGCACCTTCGGCAGCGAGGAGGCCACCGTCATCGGGCTGTTCTCCGCGGACGTCTTCAGCCCCGAGGCGCTCGCGGCCATCGACCGCCTGTCGACCGAGCTCGGCGGAATCGCTGGCGTGCGCGAGGTGCTGAGCCTGACCACCGTCAAGGGGGTCGAGAACCAGGACGGCGACGTCAGCGTCGGGCGCATGATGCGCAAGCTGCCGACCAGCGTGGAAGAGGCGCGCACCTTCCGCGACAAGATCCTCGAGTCGCCGCTGTACACCGGCAACCTGGTCTCCGCCGACGGCCGTGCGACCGCGGTCGCGGTGCTGTTCGAGCCGCTCACGGACGAGGAGTTCCTGCAGCGCGGCATCGAGGACCAGATCCGCGGCCAGGTCGAGCCGTTCCAGCAGTTCGCGCCCGCCATCACCGGGATCCAGACCCTGAAGGTGCGCGGTGCGAAGCTCATGGAGCAGGATCTGATCCGCTTCGTGCCGCTGTCGATCCTGCTGGTCGTGCTGGTGCTCGCCTGGGAGTTCCGCACCATGCGCGGCGTCCTCCTGCCGCTGGCAGCCGTCGTGATCGGCGTGGTGTGGACGATCGGCGCCATGGCGTACGCCGGCGACAAGATCAACATGGGCACGCTCATCCTGCCGCCGCTGCTGATGGCGATCGGCGTCGCCTACGCGATCCACGTCCTGAGCCGCTACTACATCGAGCGCCGCGACGCCGATTCGGTCGCGCAAGCGGTGGCGCAGACCGTGCACCACATCCGGGTGCCCGCAGGCGTCGCCTGGCTGACGACGATCGTCGGCTGCGTCACCCTGATCTTCAATCCGATCCCCGCCATCCGCGACTTCGGCGTCTACTCGGTGATCGGCATCACCTGCATCTACCTGCTGTCCATCGCCTTCATTCCGGCGATGCTGCTGCTGCTGCCCGACACCGGGCGGACTCCGCCGGGCGAGCACGTCGACAGCGCGCTCACCGCATTTCTCGGGCGGATCAGCGAGTTCGCCGTCCGCCAGCGGCGCATGATCCTGCCGATCACGGGCGTGCTGTGCATCGTCGGGCTGGTCGGCGCGAGCCAGATCCGGCTCGAGACCAACTACCTCGAGTTCTTCCACGAGAGCAGCGACGTGCGGCGCGACAACAAGCGCATCGGCGACGCGCTCGGCGGCACCCAGCCGCTGTATCTGGTGTTCGACGGCGACGGGCCGGGCAGCATGCGGCGCCTCGACGTGCTGGAAGCGATCGCCGCGATCCAGGAGTTCCTCGGCCAGCAACCGGGGGTCGACACCACGCTGTCGCTGGTCGATTACCTGCGCATCGTCGGCGCGGCGTTGAACCCCGACAGCGGCGCCAAGCTGCCGGAGCGCCAGGCGGACGTCGACCAGCTGCTGCTGTTCGTCGACCCCGTCGAGCTGGCCCCGGTCGTCACGCGCGACTACGCGCGCGCGAACCTGGTGGTCGGTACCGACCTGGCGAGCTCGACGGACATCGGCGAGCTGATCGCACGGATCGAGCAATTCGCCCAGGCCCGGCTCCCGCAGGGGGTGACCGCGCGCGCGACCGGCAACCTGGTGCTGCTGAACCGTTCCGCCGACGCGGTCGCGCAGGGACAGATCAGCGGCCTGTGGCAGGTAATGGTGGTGCTGCTGGTCCTGATGTCGATCCTGTTCCTCTCGCTGCGCACGGGGCTCCTGTCCCTGGTCCCCAACGTCGTGCCGATCATCGGGCTCTTCGGCCTGATGGGCTTCGCCGGCATCGACCTGAACATCTCGACCAGCATGATCGCCGTGATCGCGATCGGCATCGCGGTCGACGACACCATCCACTACTTCAACGAGTTCAAGCTGCAGATCCAGAAGACCGGCGACTCCCACCTCGCCATCGTCGAGGTGGTGCGCACGGTGGGACGCCCGATCGTGTTCACGGCGGTCGCGCTGTCGGCGGGCTTCCTGATCCTCTGCTTCTCGAACTTCCAGCCCATCCGGCAGTTCGGCTTCCTCGCCAGCTTCACCATGGCGGTCGGCCTGGTCGCCGAGCTGCTGATGACGCCGGCGCTGGTCGTCAGCATCACGGTGATCACCCTGTGGGACCTGCTCTACGTGAAGCTCGGACCGCGGCCGCACCGCGAGATCCCGCTGTTCGAGGGCCTGCGGCCGCTGCAGGCCCGGATCGTCGTGCTGATGGGGCGGCTCACGGCCGCGGTACCGGGCGAGTTCATCACCCGGCGCGGTGAGCTCAAGCCCGAGCTGTACGTGCTGCTCAACGGCCGGGTGGGCGTGCGCCGCGAGGATGGCCACGTCGTGCTGCGGACGTTGTCGCGCGGCGACGTGCTCGGCGAGATGGGGCTGGTCCGGCAGCGGCCGCGCTCGGCCGACGTGGTCGCCCTCGAGCGCACGGAGTACCTGGTCCTCGACCAGGGCTTCCTCACCAGGATCGAGCGCCGCCATCCCCGCATCGCCGCGCGGGTGTTCCTCAACCTGACGCGGATCCTGAGCGACCGGCTCGAGAGCACGACCGATCAGCTGGTCGTCATTTCGCAAAAAATGGGCTAGGAACGCCGCCGGAGGACTGTGCCGCATGAGAGCCAAGGGCAAGAGAGAGGGGTCGACAATGAGCAAGCGCATCTTGATCGCCAGCGCGTGGGGCCTGACCATGGCCCTGGTCGCAGGCGCGCCGCCCCTGGCGCGCGCGGTCGCGGACGACGCCGGAGCGCTGGTCAAGCAGGCCGTCGATGCCCTGCCGAAGCGGCCGTTCACGGCCAAGCTCAAGCTCACCCCGTCGAGTCAGCCCCAGCGCGACCTCACGCTCGACCACAAGCTGGTCGGTGGAGCACGCGCGACCTATCTCGAGGTCACCGCGCCCGACGCCCTGTCCGGGATCCGCTTCCTGTTCCTCGAGCACGCCAACGCCGAGCCCGAGCAGTACATCAAGGTGGCGGCGGCGCGGAACGCGGTTCGCGTCAAGGATCAGGTCCGCAAGCAGCCGTTCCTCGAATCGGACTTCTACGTCTCCGACCTCGTCGAGCCGGTGCTCGATGCGTACACCTACAAGTTCGTCGGCGAAGAGGAGCTGCTCGGCCGCAAGACCAGGCTGGTGGAGGCGGTGCCGAAGAACTCGGCGAACGAGATCTACAGCAAGACCGTGATCGCCATCGACCCGGTCGATCAGCTGATCCTCAAGCGCTCGTTCTACGACCTGAAGGGCAACCTGCTGAAGGTCTGGACGATCGACAAGGTCGAGAAGGTCGACGGTACCTGGACGATCCGCGAGCAGACCATGACCACGGTGCCCGACAAGACCACTTCCCGGCTCTTGAACCCGGAGATCCACTACGACGTGGACCTGAAGGACTCGATGTTCACGCCCGAGCATCTGCGCCGTTAGCGATCCACGACACGACGAGCGGGTCCGGTCGAGCAGGTTCTTGCTTGCCGGACCCCGCGCTGCGCCACTATGCTCGGCCGGCACGCTCCACCCCGCTGATCCCATGCCGAAGCTTCTCGTCTTACAGCACGCCGCGCGCGAAGTCCTCGGCACCCTCGACCCGCACCTCCGCCGCGCGGGATTTCGCATCCGCTACGTCAACTTTGCCCGCCACCCGGACGCGCGCCCGGAGATGGACGGCTACGACGCGCTGGTCGTTCTCGGCGGACCGATGAACGTCGACGACGGCGAGCGCCATCCGCACCTCCTGCACGAGCTCGCGGTGATCCGTGCAGCGCTCGATCGGGGCCGCCCGGTGCTCGGCATCTGCCTGGGCGCGCAGCTCCTTGCGCACGCGCTCGGCGGCCACGTCGGACGCGCGTCCGAACCCGAGATCGGCTGGTTCGACGTGGCCCTCAGCGACGCGGCGCGGATGGACCCGCTGCTCGGCCACTTCGCCGGCGTGGAGCGCGTGTTCCAGTGGCACGGCTACACCTTCGAGCTCGCGCCGGGCGCCGTGCACCTCGCCTCCTCCGAGCGCTGCGCGAACCAGGCGTTCCGTGTCGGCGACGCGGCATGGGGCCTGCAGTTCCACCTCGAGGTCGACCAGCCGATGATCGCGCGCTGGCTGCACGCACCCGACTACGTGCACGACGTAGCAAGGGTCGACGGCGGCGCCGACAGCATCCTGCGCGAGACCGAGCAGTACATCGCGCGCCAGCATGCGCTCGCCGAGAGCGCGTTCGCCGGCTTCGTGGAACGGGTCCGCGCACACGGTCGCCCGCGCACGCTGCGCACGCGCCCGCTCGACTCGGTCACCCCCTCCTACGACGAGGGCGCGAGCGCCAGCGACCAGACGCCGCCGGTCGAGCGCGCGACCAGGTAGACGTTGCCGCCCGGAGCGTCGACCAGACGCACCCCGTCGAGCCCGGCTGCCTGCACCAGCGGCTCGCCGAGCCTTGCCGCCGGGTAGAACGCGAGCAGCTCACGGCCGCCGTCCGCGTCGCTGCCCGAAGCGAACAGCGAGCCGGCATCGTGTTCCCAGCGCAGCTCGTCGAGCGCTCCGGGCGCCGCCCGGACCCAGCCGCGCGTGAGCTGGTCGAGCACCGGCTGCCGCACGCCGGTGATCTCGTTGGTGCGGCAATCGACCTCGAACTCGCCCCAGACGTAAGGGATCCGTCCGGCGCGATAGTCGGCCGTCTTGTGCGGATCGCCGCACGACTCGCGCCACGTCCAGAGCGTGGCGCTGAACTGCAGATCGTCCTGCAGCTCCTGGTGGAAGAGGAAGTAGCGGTCGGCCGGGTTCTCGGCCCGGTCCGGACCGGAGCCCCACTCGCCGACCAGCACCGGAGCGCCGCCGAACAGTGCCGCCTCGTCGCGCGCGATCACGAAGTTCGCGCGCGTCAGCGGCGCGGCACTGATGCCACCGGTGTAGATGTGCGGTCCGTAGACCACGTCGCGATCGCGCGCGAAATCGGGCGGCGCGCCGCGTCCGGTGGCCGACCAGAGCGCGCCCGGCTCGAACACCACGAGGTGCGGGAAGCCGCCGGCCGCCTGCTCCGCCGCGCGGATCTCGCGCAGGGCGTCTGCGTACATGGCGACGAGCTGCTGCTGCGCGCTCGCGTTGAAGGCGTTGGGCTCGTTCATCAGGTCGTAACCGGCGACCGCAGGGTCGCGCGCGAAGCGGCCCGCGACGTGGCCCAGCATGCGCGCGTAGCGAGTCCGGATGCCGATCCCGTCCGGCCCGGGCGCGTCCGCCCAGAAGGCGTTGAACGCCGCGACCACGGCGGGGCTGGTCTCGCGGATGCCGGCTGCCGTGCAGCGCGCCGCACCTCCGTCGAGGGTCGCCCAGCCCGGCGCGCCGTCCCAGCCGAGCGCGGGCGTCTGGGTCGTGGGACACTGTTCGTCGGCGCGCGCCGCGAGCGTGGCACCCCACGCATCCTGGTGCAGATCCACGATCGCGTACACCCCAAGCGCGGCGAGCAGGCGCACGACGTCCGCGGCCTGGTCCAGGTAGACCTCGTCATAGACGCCGGGCGCGGGCTCGACGCGCGACCACGACAGCAGCAGGCGGACCACGTTCCAGCCAACCCCGGCGATGGCCTCGGCGTCGTCCGCGCCGAACGCGAAGGTCGTCGGGAACTCGCTCGACGCCCAGTACTCCGCGAGCGCGTTCACGTTGACGCCGCGCAGCAGGACCTCGCGGCCCTCGGAGTCGACGATGCGCCCGCCCGCGGCGGCGTCGGGCTCCGCGTGCAGCGCCGGCAGGCGCAGCGGGTCGGTGCCCGACGTCGACGGGGCGTCGCTGCACGCGCTGGCCACCGCCAGCACGGCCAGGCCTAGCGCCGCCCGCAGTGTTGCGGCCCGTCGTGGCGCGCGCGCGCCTGCGACCTTCGCGCCGTGCTCCGTTTTCATCTGCAGCATGTCGAAACCTCGCCACAGCGTCGCCCGCGCTGGCGCGGCGCGCAAGCCCGTATTCACTCCTCGGGCAGGCCCGGATCCCACTGCACGCCGTTGAGGTGCGAGCCGCCGTCGACGAACAGCGTGTTGCCCGTCAAGTAGCAGGCATCGTCCGAGGCGAGGAACAGCGCGACGGCGCCGATGTCGTTCTCCGGATCACCCATGCGGCCCATCGGGTTCTGCTTCAGCAGATCCGCCGCATTGTCGGGCGCCATCGCCTTGAAGGCTTCGTAGGCCTCGGTCGCCGCCGCCGGACAGATGACGTTCGCGCGGATGCCGTGCCGCGCCCACTCGCGCGCCGCCGTGCGCGTGAGCGCGCGCGACGCCTCCTTCGCGCCGTTGTACTCGGCCGAGTACATGTGGGCGTTGACGCCGTTGAGCGAGCACAGCGTCACGATCGAGCCGCTGCCCCGGCGCTTCAGGTGCGGGAAGGTCGCCTGCATCATCCAGAACGTCGCCATGTAGCCCAGGCGCACTCCGTGCAGCATGTCCTCGTCGGTCTTGTGCTCGAGGCGCTTGATCGTGCCGCCGCCCCAGGCGTTGTTGACCACGACGTCGAGACCGCCGAAACGCTCGACGGTCGCCGCGACGGCGGCGTCGACCTGCGCCTTGTCCGTGACGTCGGTCGCGACGAACAGGCCCTGCCCGCCCAGCTCGTCGACCTCCGCCGCGGTGCGTTCGCCGGCGCGGACGTCGAGCTCGGCGACGGTCACCGAGGCGCCCTCGCGCGCGAAGCGGCGCGCGATGCCGCGGCCGATGCCGAAGCCTGCACCGGTGATGATCGCCACGCGTCCGTCGAGCCTGCCCATGACCCTTCTCCGCCCCCCGCCGTCGCCCGGTGTCAGCCGAGGACCCGGCCGCGCGCGATGGTGCCGCCACCGTCGATCGGCAGCAGCGCACCGGTGACGAACTCGCTCTCGCGGCTAGCCAGGTAGACCACGGCCCAGCCGATGTCCTCGGCGCGCCCGAGCCGGGTCAGGTGCATCGCCTCGAGCTCGGCGCGGCGCTCCGCCGTCATCCCCGCGTCGCGGCGCTCGTTCTCGACGTAGCCGACCGACAGCGCGTTGCAGCGGATCCGCTGCCGCCCGTAGTCGACCGCGATCGAGCGCGTCAGCGCGTTCAGTCCGCCCTTGCTGGCCACGTAGGGCGCGAAGCCGGCGCTGGCGCGCTCGGCCTGGCGTGACGAGACGTTGACGATCGAGCCGTGCCCGGCGCGCAGCATGTGCGCGATCGCGGCGCGGCACAGCCAGGCGACGCTGGTGAGGTTCACGCGCAGCACGCGCTCCCAGAGTGCGGTGTCGAGCGCGCCGACCGGGCTTCTGCCGCCGCTGCCGGCGACCGCGTTGTTGACCAGCACGGTCAGCCCGCCGAGCAGGTCGGCCACGGTGTCGATCAAGCCGGTGCAGGCGTCCTCGTGGGCGATGTCGGCCGCGACGAAGACCGCCTCGCCGCCCGCCTGGACGATCGAGCGGACGACCGCCTCGCCGCGCTCGACATCGCGTCCGTGCACGGCGACGCGGGCCCCTTCGCGCGCGCACATCACCGCCGTCTGCCGGCCGATCCCGGAGGTCGAGCCGGTGATCAGGATCCTCTCGCCGTCGAGCCGCATGAGCAGCCCGGCATAGACGCCGGGGTGGCGATCGGTCAACACGACCACCCTTTCTGACAGACGTCAGGTTTAATTGACACATGTCAGCTCTGCGGGTACCGCTGGTCCATGCTCGCCCGCGACGTCCCGGCGCGCAGAGCGATCTGGCCGATGCTGGCGCTCGCTTCTACTTCCACTACCCGTCGAAGGACGCGGTCCTGCTCGACCTGCAGTGGCGGGTCGAGATGGAGATCGTCGATCACACGCGCGCCTGCACCGGATTGCGCGAGTTTCTGGGCGCGCTGATCGACGGTCTGTGCGCGGCCGAGGCCGGTCTCGCCGCGGGCGGTCTGCTGCGCGTCGTGCTGAGCGTCTACATCCGCCAGCCGGCCGGCCTCGATCTCGCCGACCAGCCGTTCCCGCTGATGCTCGAGGTCGGACGACGCTTCGCCACCGGGCGTGACCGCGAGCTGCGCGCCGGGCTCGAGCCGGCGCAGGCGACCGACCTCTTCCTGTCCGGGCTGTTCGGCCTGGTCTCGGGCACGCCGGGAGCGATCAGCGCTCGGCGCGCCGACCTGCTGCAGCTCGCAACGCTCTTCCTCGCCGACGTCGATCCCAGCCGCGGCGGACAACCCGCTTCGAGGTAGTCATGGAATCTTACGCCCGCTTGCTCGTCCGCCGCGCCTGGATCGTCCTGATCCTGGTGGCGGCGATCACCGCCTGGGTCTCGCTGGGGCTCGGCAAGCTGCGCACCGAGTTCGACGTCGAGTCGAGCCTGCCGCGCAACCATCCGTTCGTCGCGATCGACCAGGAGATCCGCGGCCAGTTCGGCGGACGCAACACGGTGATCGCGCTCATCGTGCCGCGCACGGGCGACGTGTGGCAGACCGGCGTGCTCGAGGTGGTCCGTGACGCGACCCTGCAGGCGCTGCGCCTCGACGACGTGATCGCGCAGAACGTGATCAGCCTCGCGTCGCCGAGCGTGCGCTACGTGCAGGACCTCGACGGCAACATGGACATCGACCTGCTCATGCGCGACCCGCCGCAGACCCCCGAGGGGATCGCCGCGCTGCGCGCCAAGGTCGACTCCGATCCGCAGCTCGCGGGCATGGTGGTGACGCCCGACCAGCGCGCGGCCGTGCTGATCGTCGATTACTGGCCGGGCGTGCCGGCGTACGATCTCGCGCAGCGCACGCTCGCACTCGCCGACGGCTTCAAGGACCGTGCGGTCGACTTCTACTTCGCCGGCGAGCCGATGATGGCGCTCACCGATCGGGCGCAGTCCGAGGAGGTCGGCATGCGGGTGCCGATCACCTTCGTCGTCATCGCGCTGATGCTGCTGCTCTCGTTCCGAAATCTGCAGGGAATGCTGATCCCGATGCTCACCGCGGCGCTGAGCACGATCTGGGGCCTCGGGCTCATGGGCCACACCGGCCTCGTCATCGACACCTGGAACGTCGCGACGCCGATCCTGCTGATCGCGATCGCGGCCGGTCACTCGGCGCAGATGCTGAAGCGCTACACCGAGGAGGTCATCCGCCTCGGCGACAACCACGCCGCGGTGATTGCGTCCACCGCCGCGATGGGACCGGTGATGCTCGCCGCCGGTGGCGTCGCGACGATCGGCTTCGCCTCGCTGGCGCTGACCGGCATCCCGTCGATCACCGGCTTCGGCCTGTCGTGCTCGTACGGCATCGGCAGCGCGGTGATCCTCGAGATGACCTTCATCCCGGCTCTGCGCGCGGTGCTCCCGGCGCCGCGAACGAGCCTGCGCAAGCCGCGCTGGAGCGGCCAGATCCTCGGCGTGCTCGAGCGCGCGATCCTGACCGACGGCGGACGTCCGGTGATCATCGCGACCGCGCTGCTGGTCGCGCTCGCGATCGCCGGCGCGTTCCAGGTGCGCACCTACGGCCCGACGCGCGAGTACATGGCGCGCGGCAGCCTGCCCCGCCTGCACCTCGAGGAGATCGAGAAGCACTTCCCGGCGACGGTCACGATGACCATCCTGTACGAGGGACCGCCCAACAGCGTGAAGCAGCTACCGCTGCTCCGCCACATGGACGGGCTGCGCGCCGAGATAGAGAAGGATCCGCTGGTGTGGCGCACCGCCTCGCTCGGCGACCTCGTCAAGACGCTGCACAAGGCGTTCAACGGCGACGCGCCCGATCCGTACCGCATCCCCGATGATCAGGAGCTGGTATCGCAGCTGATCTTCCTCGGCGACTCGCCGGCCTTCGAGCGCTTCATCGACCGCGGCTACACCAAGTCGCTGCTGGTCTCGTATCTGCGCGACGACGACTCGGCGCGCGTTGGTCCGCTGGTCGAGCGCGCGCAGCGCTGGGTCGAGGCGAACCCGCCGCCAGACGGCGTGCGCGTGTTGATCGCCGGCGGCGCCGCGCCGACCGTGCTGGCGGTCAACGAGCACACGACGCACAGCAAGATCGTCAACATCCTGCTGGTGCTACTGGCGATCTACCTGGTGTCGTCGCTGGTGCTGCGCCCGCCGCTCGGCGGGCTCTACGTCGTGACGCCGATCATCCTGACCTTGGTGCTGCTGTTCGGCATCCTCGGCTGGACGGGCATCCGGCTCGACATGGGCTCGGCGTCGATGATGGCGATGGCCGCGGGCATCGGCGCCGACTACGGCATCTACTTCCTCTACCGGCTGCGCGAAGAACGGGCGCACGCCACGACCGATGCGCTCGCGCTGCACGCGGCGATGGAGACCTCGGGCCGCGCGGTGATGTTCGTCGCGGCCAGCATCGGCGCCGGCTTCGCGGCGCTCGGGCTGTTCTCCGACTTCTTCGGCCTGCGCCTGTTCGGCACCCTGATGCCGCTCGCGATGGCGATCTCGTGCATCGCCGCGCTGTCGGTGATGCCGGTGCTGGTGCTGCGCACGCGCCCGGCATTCATCTTTGGCGCGCAACCGATCGTGCCGGCGCAGCCGGTGTTGACGTAGCTCAGCCTGGCGGGTGGGAGCAGCCGCAGCTGCCGTTGGGCAAGGTGACGCAGGTCTCCCAGACGCCGCCGCAGAAGCCGTCGCCGCAGGTCTGGGAGGCGGAGCACAGCTCGGTCGGCTCGACGCAGGCACAGCCGGACGGCGACGTCGCGAGGCAGAGCTGTCCGTTCGCACACACGCCGCCGCACTGGCCGTTGCCCGCCATGTCGCACGGGTCGGTGGTCGGGTTCTGCCGCACCACCGGGGTGCAGAAGTACTCGGTGCGGCCACGTAGCTGGATCGTGCGATTGCCGAACGCGTCAATGACCGCCAGATCCCTCGGCAGCTCGGGCGGACAGATGAGCTTGTAGCAGAGCCGGTCGCCGGAGTCGGGACCGGGGATCACCCACTGCGTCGGGTCGTAGGGCGGCAGCACGTCGTGCGCCTCCTCGGCGGCGACGTCGGTGCAAAAGAACTTCGCCGGCGTCTTCAGCCGGCAGCCCTTCTGCAGGAAGCCCCCCACGATGCGGTCACCGAGCTGGGCCGCGAAGTCGTGCGTCAGCTTGGGGACCAGATCGGCGGTGTACTGCTCGGGCCGCACGCCGTCCTTGATCTTGAAGCACTTCATGTTGTCGAACACGGGCTGCGCCGACGCCCCAGCCGCGCCGAGCCCGAGCAGGAGCGCGCTGCCGAGCGCGACCGTCAGGCTCCGTCTTGCGTTCTTCTTCATGCTGCCGCTCCTCGCCCCTGCCGTTCCCGTCCCGTCAGTCGTCCAGCCGACGGACGTTGGCGCCGTCGGTGCCAGGGGTCGCGTTCAACGCCGTGTCGGCGCTGACCAGCTTGCCAGGACCGTCCTCGGTCGTCCACGCGCCGCAGGAGAACGGCTCGCCCGTCAAGCCGAACTCGAACATCGGACCACCCTGCAGCGGCCGCAGCACGCGGCCGGTGGCGGTTCCCGTCGTCCAGATCTGGGTCGATACGCCACCATAGGTGCCGGTCGCGCAGTCGAAGCCGAGCGCGCCGCCCGACTGGCGCACGCCGAACGCCATGACCAGGTCCCCGATCACGCCCGAGCCGACGCCCGAGAGCTGGATCGCGGGCCCGTTCGCCTGGCCACCGGTCGCGGGGATGCCACCGGTGTTGCTGTCGCGCGTGTTGCTCATGCCGGTCGCGCGGCCGCCGCAGCAGTGCAGGCTGCCGGTCGTCGTCGCGGCCTCGAGCTTGAGGCACTGCGTCTGGTTGCCGAGCGCGACGTCGATGCTGATGATCACGTCGGCGTCGAGCGTCACCGCCGCGTTTCCACCCGCGTCGGTCGGCCCCGCGGTGAGCGACAACGGTGCCGACGCCGAGACCGCCCCGAGCTGGAAGCCCAACCCGAGGATCGAGTTGAACAGCGCGCTGCCCGCCGGATCGACGCTGAAGGAGCGCGTGCCAAGCGCTCCCGTGCTGACGAACGAGCAGGCTTCGAGCGCACAGCTCGCGTCGCAGCCGTCACCGCTGAGCAGGTTGCCGTCGTCGCACGTCTCGCCCGTCACGGCGTCCACCACGCCGTTGCCGCAGCTCTCGTTCGAGCGGCAGCTGGCGCTGCAGCCGTCACCGTCGAGCGGTGCCGCGAAGCCGATCTGGCCGCGGATCTCGCCCGCGATGTTGGCGACGGTGTGTACGTTCACGTAGAGCAGGCCGCTCTCGAGCTGCGCCTTCTGCTCGGCCGTGAGCGCTGAAGTGGTACCGGCCCAGGCGGTGGGACCGCCGGCCAGCGGGAACAGGATCGGGCCCGCCACGCCGACCGCTCCGACGTGGATGTGCGCGACCGTCGCCGAGAGGCCCGTGCTGGTCACGCTGTAGGTCAACGAATCGTCCGGATTGAGCGTCACGGTCGCGCTGCCGGTCGCCGCCGTCACGACGGGCGGGGTCTCGCTCGCGCCGCTGAGCGTCGCGACGTAGCTGGTGCCGCCGTCGTCGCAGGTCTCGCCGCGGAGCGTGTCGACCACCCCGTTGCCGCAGGTCTCGCTGGACTTGCAATTCGCGCTGCAGCCGTCGCCGCCGGCCGAGTCGCTGTCGTCGCAGACCTCGCCAGCGAACGGCTCGATCACGCCGTTGCCACAGGCAAACGGCTCGTCCTCGCAGGTCGCCGAGCAACCGTCGTTGGCGAGCGTGTTGCCGTCGTCGCACTCCTCGGTGCCCTGCTGCTGGCCGTCGCCGCAGACCACCAGGGTGCAGTCCGGGTTGCAGGTCTGGTCCGGATCGAAGAGCAGATCGCAGGCCTCGCCGGGATCGAGCAGGCCGTCGCCACACTCCGGATGGAGGCAGTGGTTCTGCGTGATCACGTCGTTCAGTCCGTGGTGGTGCAGCACCTCGTGGCCGCGCGGGATCATGCTGCGCGCCACACCCTCGATCGAGCACGCGACGCTCTCACCGAGGCAATCGATCACCCCGTCGACGTCGTTCAGGGTGACCGGTGTGTCGAGCGACTGGCAGTGCTCGACCAGGTTCGTGAAGCCGAGCCCCTGCAGGAGCGCCGGGATGCCCGCGACATCCACTCCGAGACAGCCCTTCTGGATGCCCTGGGTCTGCTTGGTCTCCGCCGAGGCGATCTTGGCCACGGCACGGTTGCACCGCGTCGCCGCCTTGGCGACGCAATCCGGGTCGAGGGTGCCCGGCGTATCGAGCTCGAACTCCAGGTGGCAGGCCAGGTTGGCCACCATGCATGCCTGCAGCTCGGTCTGCTTGATCTTGACGAACTTCGCGCCCTGCTTCTCGATCGCGGTCTGGCACTCGAGCACGTCGCTGCCGACAAAGCCGGTCGCGTCGCCCGGTGCGAACTGCGGCACGCAGCCCTGCGGCACCACCGCCTCGGGATGTCCGTGCGTCGCCAGGACCTCGTAGGCGCGCGGCTCGAGACGTCCGACGACCTCCTCGGTCGAGCAGGACAGCGCGCGGCCCAGGCACAGCGCCAGATCCTCACGGGTGGACGTTCCGATGCCGAGCCGATCGCACTGCGGCTTGACGAGGCTCATGCCAAGACCACCCTCGATCGCGACGATGTTGGCCGGGCCGACCTTCTTGCAGCCGGTGACGATCTGGCGTGACAACGCCTGCTCGGCGCGGATCGCCCGCACCTCCATCCGGTCGCAGACGTCCTGCGCCTTGGCGATGCAGGCCGCTGCGGGGATGCCGCTCGCTTCCGCCTCGACCTCGCACGACAACAGGGACGAGACGCACTTCTGCAGCGCCGCCTGCTTGGTGCGCACGAAGCTCGCGCCCGCCTTCTGGATCGCGCTCTGGCACGCGAGCAGATCGTCGGTCTCGACCGGCGGGATCGGCACCGGCACCAGCCTGCCGCGGATGTGGTCGAGCTGCAGGGTCGTGCCGACGATCGGCGCGGGAATGAAATCGATTCCCGCGAGGTCGATCGCCCCGGTCGCGAAGTCGAGCGGCGCGCCGGTCGCCACCACCCCGGGATCGGCCGGATCAGTCGAGCTGCCGGTACCCATCGGGCCACGGAAACGGGACACCGGCGAGACCCCGAACAGGTTGAAGTTGAGCCCGATGCTCGGGAAGCTGACGTTGCCACCCTGATCGATCGTGCCGATGTAGAGCGGCTCGCCAAACGGGCAGCCGTCGGGGCTGATGCAGGGCTCGCCGAAGGTCAGCTCGACCGGACCGGACAGAGTGTTGAACAGGATGCCGCCCGGCAGGGTCGGCAGCACCGGCGTACCGTTCTCGTCCTCCGGTGCGCGCGCGTCGATGGCGATCACGCCGGTGTCGAAGTTGATGCTCGCACCGACCCGGACCTCGTTGTGCAGGCAGACGTTCGGGTTGCTGCAGATCGCCGCTTGCGTGATCTGCTGCGCGACCGTCAACGCCGTCAGCGAGGTGATGCGCAGCTCATGGAACGAGCCCGGCGGCAGGTCAGGCGCCGGCGTCAAGCCGTGCGCTCGCACAGCCGACAGGGACGTCGCGAGCAGGACGAGGAGCGGAACGATCCGGACGGACGAGGTTGTCATCACGATCTCCCTGGTCTCGCGAAGGCCTACTTCTCGGCGATCTTGATCGTGCGGCGCTGCGCACTGGGCTGGCTGAACGTCCGCGTCTTGACGAAGGCCGCATCCGCCGTCTCGAGGCCGAGCGTGATGTGGTTCTTGTCGAGCAACGCCAGGTCGAGGCCCTTGCCCTTCACCAGCAGCTCGTACTCGCGCGTGGCCGCGTTGCGCAGCCGGATCTGGACGCGGTTGATGCCGGGCACGGTGAGGGCGCGGGCGTCGCTGAAGCGCAAGTTGGTGCCGCTGCCGTTGACCTGCATGCCGCCGGGCCCGGCGGGTACGGTACGCTCGAACATCTCCTCGCCCACGTCGGCCAGGGTGATCGTCAGAGGTTGGCCGGCAAGCGCGGCCAGGTCGAACGACACCGACGGCGGCACCTGGAAGCGCGCCTTCACCTCGAGACGGTCGTCGGCCAGGTCCGGGTTGGTGCCGAAGCGGATCGCGACCGCGGTGAGCTTGGTGAACGGGACCGCCTGGCGGACCGTGCCGGGGGTCGCGTTGTGCGCCGCCGCAAGGAACGCGGCGAGCTGGCGAAGCTGGCGCGGCGTGAGATTCGACGTCGTGCCGTGCTGGTCGTTGAGGTTCTTGCCGTCGTCGTAGCCGTCGCAACCGTCGAGGAACGTGTTGCAGGGCACGACCCCGTGCAACAACGTCGCGAAGCCGCCGTCGTGGTTGTAGGGCGCCCCGTTCCAGACGTCGACCAGGGTCGGGGTCACGTAGTCGAGCAGCTCGCCGCGGCTGCCGGGAATCGGCAGGACGCCGTTCTGGAACTGGCCGATGGCGTTCGCGACCTCGAGCGGGTCGACCAGGTCGAAGGTGTTGAAGGTCCCGACGTTGTGCCGGATGTAGGGGTTCGGGAACTCCGGCCGGCCCTGCTGGCCGAGCGGGAACGTCGGGTCGGGCCGCTTGTCCGAGAAGTGCTGGTTCGACGGCGTCGGGCCGTTGTGGCACTCGGCGCAGCGTGCCGCCGATGAGAAGAAGATCTTGCCGCCCGCGACTGCGTCCGCCGATGGCCCGCCGTCGAGGTTGGGATTCCGTACGAAGCCCGTCAAGCTATAGATGTAGTCGGCCATGTGATCGAGCCGTGGGCTGAGGCCGCGGTTCGGCGCCCCGAGGTCGGGCGACAGCTCCTGCGGCTTGGCGACGTTGGACCGCATCACCAGAGCGCCGATGCACTTGTCGGGCAGGTCCTCGACGCCGTCGCAGTCGCCCGCGCCGAGCAGCGAGCGGAAGGTGAACTCGAAATCCTCGGCCTCGTCGCGGTCGCCGTTCCAGTGGATGGTGACCATCGGGTTCAGGAAGGTCGAGCCGCTACCGGCGTTGCGCGGCACGAATGCCGCCGACTCGGGCTCGCACTTGGCGACGTCGCACGCCTGGGTCTCGCACGAGAAGAAGTCGCAGGCGTTGGCGATCGAACAGCCGAAGTCACAGTCGCCGTCGGTCTGGCACGGTGTGGTGCCGTCCTCGCGGCAGAAGCCGCCGCAGTCGCCGTCGCGCGTGCAGGTGACCTGTGCGTCGTTCGAGCACACGCCGCCGCAGCCCTTGTCGGCGATGCAGGTGATGCCCGGCGTCGGGCTGTCGGCGGCGCAGCTGCCGCACTGGATGTCGAGCTCGCACACCACCGACGGATCGTTGCTGCAGGTGCCGACGCCCTCGTTTGCGCACTGCGAGTCCGTGGTGCAGGACGTCCCCGGTGGGTCGGTGCACACCCCGGGCGCCAGGCTGGCGCGGCCGCGCAGCTCCATGGTGTTGCGGACCGAGGCACCGAACTGCGAAAAATCCCAGCTCCGGCCGTCGATGCCACCTTCGGGATGGCAGCTGATGCACGCCACGTAGGACGCATCGTGCGACGTGCTCACCACCGCGCCGACCGGCTCGAGAACGTCCGGGTCGTCGAAGTTGAAGCGCGGCGCCGCATTCGCGAGTCCGATCCCGTTGGGCACGCTCGCATCGCGCGCGGCCGTGTGGAACAGGATCTTGCCGTCGAGCAGCGGTGCCGGCAGCGGGTCGGGGCCGGCGATCGACGGCACCACCGCGATCACGCGCGGCGCGCAGTTGTTGCAGTCGAGCCGGCTCTGGCAGGCGTTGCCATTCGGACAGAAGAACGAGTCCGCCTTCACCACCGTCACGTTGCGCGACAGGAAGTTGGCTACGTAGACGCTGCTGTCGTCGGGATGGATCGCGATGCCGTGCGGGGTGGTGCCGACGGAGTCCGGCACCGGGCGCATCTGACCGGTCGTCACGTCGTACTCGTTGCCGGTCAGCGCGACGCCGCCCGGCACCAGCAGCGGGTCGGCCGCGATCGGCGTGAGCTGCGCCTGCGGCGGGCGCACGAACGGTGTCTCCGAGCCGGTGAGGAAGGATCCGCCCTGACAGTCCTCGCCCGGTGTCGTGCCGCCGGCGCCGAAGCGCGACGGTCCGGCGAACACCGTCGTCGGATCACCGTCCTGGCCGCGCGCGGTGTTGAACACGTGCACGCTGTTGAAGAACTGGTCGACGGTCCACGCGGCCTGGCCACCCGAGCTGAAGACGATGTCGGTGCCCTGATTGGCCTCGTCGACGTCGATCTTGCCGACGACCTGTCCGGTCGTCAGGTCGATCTTGCTGATCGCGAAGCGTGTGATGTCGTGGAAGCTCGCCTTGTAGAGGTTGCGCGCGACCGCCGCGAAGCCGGCCCTGCACTCGCCGCCGGGACCGCAGTCGCCGTCCACCGCGCAGCGCTTGCCGGCCCTCGCGCCGCCCTCGCAGAGCAAAGGATCGGCACGCCCGCCGAAGCGCTCGTCGTTGAGGAACAGGCCCTTGCTGAGATTGTTCTGCAGCACTCCGCCAAGCCAGAGCTGCCCGGCGACGTTCGCGGGCGCACCGTCCGGAACCAGGTGGATGCCGCTCAGGATGTTGAGCACGCCTTTGCCGGAGTTGATGGTCTCGCAGGTGGTCGTATCGGGCGGAATCGCGAGCACGCGGCTGATGGCGGGCGGACTCGCGAGGGTGTCGATCTCGGTCACGTGCGCGTCGTTGTTCGGCGAGCGGGTGAGGAAGTGCGCCACGTAGAGGCGCCCACGATCCGAGCTGAGCGCCATCCCGCGCGGGTCGGGCCAGTCGAGCGCGACCACCCCCAGGACGCCGGTCAGCGCTTCGTCCAGCACCACGACCTGCTGCGTGCGCTCGCAGCTCACGAACACCCGACCTGCCACGTCGTCGTGCACGACACCGTAGGGCGCGCAGCCGAACGCCAGCGCGAAGCTCGCCTGCACCGCACCGCTGCCCTGGTCGAGCCGCATCACGGTCTCGGGCGAAGGTTTCGGCGTCAGATCCTGCGATCCTTGATTGACGACGTAAACCGAGCCACCACCGAGCGCGAGGGTGCGCGGATTGTCACCAACCGGGTACTCGGCGACGAGCGTGTTGCTCGCGGTTGCGATCTTCGCCACCGAGTCGGAATCGGGATTCACGACCCAGACGAAGGCACCGTCGCTGGTGATCTGGATCGGCGACGTGTGCACTGGTTGCTGCGCGTGGGCGCTGGCGACCGCGACGCAGGACAGCGCGACGAGCAGTGCGGCGTGCCCAACCAGGCGATGGTGCAGCGAGCGACGACCGATCATGGGACCTCCGCAACGCGACCTCGCGGTCACGCGCTCAGCCGGCGTCAGGTGCAGCGTCCGGACTCGGAAGCAAGTTGGTTCAAGCGATCGCCCAATCCCATGGATGCAGCGCGGATGTCAACCAGCTTTCACCATGCGTCGCATTAGACCCGCTGCACTCCAGCGCGCGCGGGTTTCAGCGACGAGGAGACGAAGCGGCCCTACTCGCGGCCCGGCGGGACAGCCCGAGCCCCGGGGCCCAGCTCTGCCGCCGGCAACGGCGGACCCGTCAGGCGGCGCTCGATCCAGCGTGCGGCGACCAGCAGCCCGGCGATCACGCCGATCAGCAGCAACACGTTGCCGGCCTCCGGGCGCCGCACCGTGCGCAGCAACTGCTCGGCGAACAGTGCCGCCCCGACGATCCCCGGCAGCATGCCGAGGGCGCTGCCGATCAGGAAGTCGCGCAAGCGGATCTGCGCCGCCCCAGCGGCCAGGTTGACCACCGAGTACGGAGCCAGCGGCAGCAGCCGGACCACGGTCACGACGAGGACGCCGTGCCGGGCGAGACGGTTACCGAGCTTGCCGAGCCGGCTGCCGAACAGGCGGCGCACGCGCTGGCGGCCGAGCGCCAGCCCGACGCCGTAGCCCGCGGCCGCGCTGAGCAGCGCGCCGAGGAGCGCGTAGACAGCGCCCAGGACCGGTCCGAAGGCTGCCGTCGTCGCGACGATCAGCAACGTCACCGGGACCAGCAACAAGCCACCGGCGACGAACATCCCGCCGACCAGCGCGGGCGCCCACGGGCTGTGCACCAGCGGCGCCAGCACGCGCACCAGCGCGTCGGGGTCGAGCCAGTCGCGCAGCGGCGTCCACAGCCACGCCGCGAGCACTGCCGCGATCAGGATCGCGCCCGCGAGCAACGGCCAGTGGCGTGGGGCAACGCGCGCGAGCGGCGCGACTATGTCCTGCAGCTCCGCCGCCGGGATCGGTCGCTCGGGGTCGACCACCGCCGCCTCCGGCACCAGGCTCTCGAGCAAGGGCGCGACCGCGCCGTCGAGCGGCACCAGCGTCCGCTCGCCGCCGCGCATGCTCTCGATCGTCGCGAGCAGTGACGAGGTACGCTCGAGCTCGGCAGCGACGCGTTCGGGGGGCACGCCGAGGTGCTCGCCCAGGAGCCGCGTCAAGAACCGGTTCACGCACGGCTCGAGGCGGCCGTCGCCGCCGTCCTCGAGTGCGAGATCGCATTCGGTATCGAGGCCCATCGAGCGGTTGTTCAGGTTGGCCGAGCCGATGCGCAGGAAGCGACCGTCGGCGATCATCACCTTGGCGTGCACGTTGAGGCGCGCATCGCCCAGGTCGGGTACCGTCGGCGAGTAGATCTGGAAGCGTCCGTGGACGTCCGCCGCACGGATCTTGCGCAGCAGGCGCGCGCGCAGCACGCCCATGGTGGTCTCTTCGAGCCAGCCGGCGCACTTGCCCGGATTGAGGACGACGATCTCCGGTCCGTCGGGCTCCTGCAGCCGCTCGATCAATGCCTCGCCGACACAGGCGGCGGTCAGGTACTGGTTCTCGATGTAGATCCAGCGCCGCGCCTTGCGAATCGAGTCGACGAACAGCGCCTCGACTTCGCGGACCTCACGCCGTCCCTGGTACGCCGGTGCGGTCCGCGCGATCGCCACCGCGACGTTCTCCACGTCGGCATGGAGCTCGGCGGGCCACGGCTCGCTGGTCTTGCGCGGCGGCCGAAGCCGGCGCCCGGTCGCGCACAGCCAGCGCGCGCGCACCAGGTCCCCGAGCGCCGCCGCCGCCGGACCTTCGACCAGCATCTGAACGTCGTGCACCGGGGGAAAGGGCTTGCCCTTGGGATCGCGCCGGCGCGGATCGTCGGCGCGGTGCTCGTTGCTGTCCCAGCGCCCCATCGCGATGTCCATACCGCCGACGAACGCCACCCGGTCGTCGACCACGACGATCTTCTGGTGGTGCGCCGCGCCGACCGGATGACAGGGGTCCAGCCGGAAGTGAAAGCGCCGCGGCATGCGCCACCCGAAGCGGTAGGCCGGCAGCAGCTCTCGCTCCATCGCGTAGAGCATCGGGAAGTCCCAATCGAGGACATGCACGTGCAGCGATCGGCGACGGGCGACCGCCTGCTCGAGGAAGCCCGCGAGCTGCGACGGTAGCGTTGCGCTGCGGCCGTCGTGCCACAGCTCCGTGCTGCCGTTGAAATCCCAGCCGGCGATCATGACCGAGCTGCGTGCCCGCTCCACCGCCTCGGCAAACGCGCGGTAGTACTCCTCCGCGTCGACCAAAAACGCGACCCGGGTCGCCTGCTCGACACGCCAGCAGTTGCGCCCCGGTTCGATAATCGCCGGCTCCGGCGTGGGCGCGGGCGCCACCGGCGCGCCCTGCACAGCAGTGTTCATCGCACGCCTGGCTGGATCAGCGGATGATGATCGGCGTCGTGCTGATCGTCACGATTCGCCCCGGATTCATCACCAGCATCTCGACGCGCCGGTTCTGCTGGCGACCCGCCTCGCTATCGTTCGACGCGACCGGGTAGGACTCGCCGAACCCCTGCGCGATCAGGCGCGACGGATCGATTGCCTGCCCGATCAGGAAGGAGCGCACCGCGAGCGCGCGGCGCTGCGAGAGCTCGCTGTTGTACGTGTCGGACCCGAGGCTGTCGGTGTAGCCTTCGATCACCACGTTGCGGTCCGGGTTCTCGCGCACGAAGGTCGCGACCCGGGCGAGGTCCTGCATCGCGGACGGCTTCAGCTCCGCCTTGTCGAACTCGAAGAAGACGTCGCCGACCGTCAGGACGAGACCCTGCTCGGTCTCGCGTGCCTGCAGAGCCGCAAGCTCCGCCAGCACCGTGCCGAGCTGCTGCTCGTGCGCCGCCAGGACCACATCGTCGCGCGCCGCGCTGAGCGACTGCGCTTCGCCGCGCGCCTGCTTCTCACCGGCGATCTGCCGTGCCTTCGCGACCTCCTGCTGGGTCACGTAGGACAGGTGACGCACCTCGCTCTGGTCACCCTGGCGGAACTTCGCCTCGGCACGGTCGAGGGTTGCACCGGCCTCCTGCAGGGGGGCTGCCGCGTACTTGACGACGGTCGGATCACTGCGCGCGTCCGAGTAGGCGTGCCGGGCATCCTCGAGCGCCCGGTTCTGGCGCGCTGCGCAGCCGAGCGAGACGATGCCGAGAGCCGCGGCGAAAGCCACGTTCCGGAGGATGCGTCCGCGGGTGTCGCCGATTTCGTTTCTGCGGCGCTCCATCGTCGCAACCACTCCCTTCGCGTCGGGGCCGCTCATTCGGGCACCACCACCACGCTCGGCTCACGCTCGATCACGGTCACCGACTGAACCGGTCGCTCGACGACCACCGTCGTCGCCGGTGCGGTCGTCGTTCTCTCCACCACCACCGTCGACGCCGGAGTCACGCGCTCGACGATCCTCACCGCGGGCGTCGTGACCTGCACGGTCTTCTGGCGGTCGATCACCACCGTGTCGGGAGCGAGCGCCTCGGCCTGAAGCGCCTGGATGTCCTGCCGCGTGCGGCTCGCCTGCTCACGGGCAAGCTGCGACTCGGCCTTCGCCTCCGCGAGCTGCGCGTCGGCGAGCGCCTGCTCGGCGAGACGGCGCGCATCGTCGTACTCGTTGTCGTCGAGCGCACGCCGCGCGGCGGCGAGCTTGTCCTGCGCCGCACTCAGCTCCACCGGGGCATAGCGCTGCGCCTCGCTGGTCGTCTGAGCGTGGCGGACGGCCTGCTCGGCGCGCGCCATCTCCGCCACTGGCTTGCGACCGGCGCAGCCGCTGACGATCGCCAGCGCGGGCAGTACGACGGCCAGCCCACGCAGCAGTATGACGGTCTTCGTGCGGTTCATCTCGATCCTCCAGTCGGCCGGTGGCTCTGGTACTTGACGTTTGATCGAGCGCGGCCTGGTCGAGAGCATCGCAAGAGGCGTGCCTCCGCACGGGGAGCGGCATTCGGCATCAAGAGGCCACCCTGACCGGAGTCCGTTGGGTCCTGGACCTACGGAGAAGCGACGGCGTACCGGTCGTTCTTACAGAAACGCCGGTAATATCGTCCTGGTCGGGCAGCGCGCGCGTCAGACCGCGAGCTGCTCCGGCTCGACCACGGGGGCCGCGATCTCGAGCAGGGCCGCGCGCGCCGCGCGAATCGAAACCGCGACGATGTTCGCCCCGGCACTGGTCAAAGCCGGCTCTGGCGACGCCTCCTCGCCGCTCGCCGCGAAAGCGAGCACGACGATGGTGAGGTCGGGGAACTGCCGGCGCAGGCGGCGGGAGAGGTAGCGGGCCGAGGCGGCGCCACGTGGTGGCAGCGCGGTGATGCAGACCACGCGCGGCCGCATCTCCTCGACGGTCGCCAGCAGCTCGAGCGAACGCAGATTGCTCCACAGGGTCTCGACGCGGATCCCCGACCGCGCCATGTCGTGCGCGAGGATCTGCAGCGCAAGCGCGTCGCCGTCTCCGACGGCCGGGCAGCCGAGGACGAGCGGCGCCCCGGCGTCGGCACGCACGCTGGCGTCGTCCTGCTCGCGCGGCACCTCATCCGCCTTGGCCATGGCGGCAAGCAGGCGGCGCGCCGACTTCAGCAGGCGGTGCTCTTCGTCTGCCGACAGCCGTAGGTTCGCGCGATCGATGCTGCTGCGCACGAGGACCGGCACCAGCAGATCGTCGAAGGGATCGCAAGCCGCGTTGGCCTTTTGATGCTCGGCGACCACCTCGCGCGCCTCGTCGTCGTCACCGGCAAGCAGGCGCAGGTAGAGCCGCACGTCGGGCTCGAGCACCTCCTCGTCGGCGAGCAGGACGAAGATGAACTGCAGCTCTGGGACGTTCTTGCTCAAGACGACGAGGCAGACGGTGAGCGGCGTCGCCAGCACCAACCCGAGCGGACCCCAGAGCCACGTCCAGAACGCGATCGCGGCGAGCAGCGCGACCTGCGAGATCCCCACCGACTGCCCGTACACGAGCGGCTCGATGATCATGTTGACGCTCAGCTCGCAGAGCGCGAACAACCCGACCACCATGAACGGCACCCACCAACCCGCGAACGCCGCCAGCGACAGGACCAGCGGCAGGCCCGCGGCGAGGAACGGACCGACGTAGGGGATGAAACGCAGGATCGCCGCGAGGAACCCCCACAGCAGAGCGTACGGCACACCGAGGAAGTAGAGGCCGATCCCGATCGTCACGCCGTAGCCGGCGTTCAGCAGCGACTGCGCCACCAGGTAGCGGCTGATGCGCGCAGCCGCTTCGTCGAGAGCGCGCGTGGTCACCGCGAGGCGTCCGTAGCCGATCAAGCGCAGCAGCCGATCGCGCAGCTGGCGGCGCTCGAGCAGCATGAAGATGACCAGCACCAGGACCAGGCCGGCACTGGCCATGCCTTCGAGCAGGTCGGGGATCTGCCACAGGACCGACGGCGCCTGCATCACCACCGGAACCGGCTCAGCGCCCGCCTGCGCCTGCAGGCCGCGTTGCGCCGCGCGCTGCGCGTTGCCGCGGTCGATCGCTCCGAAGGCGTCGTCGACGGCGCGCCGGAACTTGTCGATCAGGCCGCCGTGCGTCGCACCCTGGAAGTCCACGACCTTGGCGCGGATGTTGGAGCGATAGCCGGGCAGCTCGTCGGCGAGCCGGGTCACCTGCGTGAACAGTCCGAAGCCGACACCGCCGAGGATGCCGAACGCGAGCACCACGACGACCACCACCGAGCCGACACGGCCGAAGCGCGCGCGCTCGAAGCCGCGCACGAGCGGACTCAACAGGAACGACAGCAGAACGGCGAGCGCGATCGGAATCAGCACCGCCTGCGTCCAGTAGAGGACCCCGAGAGCGAGCGCGCAGCCGCCGAAGACGATCGCCGGGTTCAGCCGGCGCAGGCGTGCATCCGCATCGAGCGGTGCGGCCGAGGGCTGCCCGTCGGGACGCACGCTCAATGCCACTGTGGGTCCGGCGCGACCGGGCGTCGCGCGAGCGAGGCTACCATCGCGACCAGCTCCGCGGGCTCGACCGGTTTGGCGGCGTGCATCTGAAACCCCGCGAGCAGCGCGCGCCGGCAGTCCTCGCTGCGGGCGAACGCCGTCAGCGCCAGCGCCGGCAGCCTGCCGCCGTCGGACTCGGCAAGCCCGCGGATGTAACGGATCAGATCGTAGCCGTCGCGGTCGGGCATCGCGATGTCGCTCACCAGGACGTGGGGACCGTGGCTGTCGAGCGCCTCGACCGCCCGGTTGACCGAGGGTACCGCGCAGACGTCGGCACCGACCTCTTCGAGGATGGTCTTGATGAGCTCGCGGGTCTCCTCGTCATCGTCCACCACCAGCACCCGCAAGCCCGCGAGCGGTCGCGTACCCAGGCGAAGCTCGGCACCGGCTTTCGCATGCTCGCGCGCGCTCTCGGTCACGTCGTCGACGGTGGGCTGGCGGGCGGCCACCAGCAGCGGCAGCGAGACGCAGAACGTTGCACCGAGATTCTCACCGGCGCTCTCCGCGCGCACCATGCCGCCGTGCAGCTCGACAAGGTGGCGAACGATCGCCAGCCCGAGGCCGAGGCCCCCCGAGCGCCGCGTCGTGCTGCTGTCGACCTGACGGAAGCGGTCGAAGATGTAGCCCAGGTCCTGCGGACGGATGCCGCAGCCGTCGTCGGACACGCTCACCAGGGCATGTCCGCCGCGGCGCTCGAGGCGGACCTCGATCCGGCCGCCCTTGGGCGTGAACTTGACGGCATTCGACAGCAGATTCCAGAATACCTGCTGCAGGCGGCTGGCGTCACCCGCGACCACCACCGCAAGTGGATCGATGACCGAGCACACGTCGATCGCCTTGGCTGCCGCGGCCGGCCGGATCGCTTCTATCGCGGCCACGATCACCGACTCGATGTCGAGCGACTGAACTTCGAGCCGCAGCTTGCCCGACACGATGCGCGACACGTCGAGCAGGTCCGAGATGAGCCGCGTCTGCGCCTGCGCGCTGCTCTCGATGCGCTCCAGCCCGCGCGCGATCTCGGCCGGAGTCCGCTTGCCCCGCGTCAAGAGCTGACACCAGCCGAGGATCGCCGTCAACGGCGTCCGCAGCTCGTGCGACAGGGTCGCCAGGAACTCGTCCTTCGCCCGATTGGCTAGCTCGGCGGCCTGCCGCGCCTCCTGTGCCGCGCGGTAGAGCGACGCCTTGTCGAGCGATACCGCGGCCTGCGCGGCGACCGCGCGCACGACGCTCTCGTGCCGTTCGTTGAAGCGCGCGGCGAGCGGGTGTCCGAGTACGATGGTCCCGAGCAGCGTGCCCGATCCGGTCACGACGGGGACCGCGAGGTAGCTGCGCACGCTCGGGTGGCCGGGCGACAAGTCGGCACGCGGCCCGTTCCTCGCGTGGCGTTCATCGACGGTCAGGTCGTCGATACGGACCATCTCGCGGTCGGACAGCGTCGCGCCAGGCAGGGCGCTCGGCCGCGGCAGGCTCGAGTCGCGGAACAGCGCGCGCTCGATCGGTGCCACGGCGTAGATGCTCTCGCCTTCGCGGTCCTCCTCGAGGGGCCCACTGTAGAAGAATGCCCCGAGCTCCGCGCCCGCAGCTCCCGTCGCGGCATCGATCACGTCCTGGATGAGCGCCTGCAGGTCGAGCTTGGCGGCGAACGAGCTGGTGACCCGAAGCAAGGTCTCGACGGTCTCGCGCTCCAGGCGCAGAGTGTCCTCGTTCTGCTTGCGCTCCGTGACGTCGCGGATGTGCGCCGTGAACTCGCGGCCCGAGTCGAGCCGGATCTCGCTCACCGTGACCTCGGCGGCGAATTCGCCGCCGTCGCGGCGGCGCGCGCCAGCCTCGATGCGCTGGCCGAGGAAGGATCGTCCGCCGACCTGCAGATAGTGCGCGAACCCGCCGCGCAGCTCCTCGCGATAGGAGTCCGGAATGATGGTCGCGAACAGATCGCGGCCGAGCAACTCTGCCCGGGTGAACCCGAACGCTTGCTCCGCGGCACGATTGAACTCGGTGATCCGGCCCGACTCGTCCATTGCCACCACCGCGTCGAGCGAGGACTCGAGGATCGCCGCGCGCCGGGCCTCGCTCTCTCGTCGCGCCAGCAGGAGTGCCTGCAGCACCTCCGCGTTACGCTCGGCATCGTGGCGCGCATCGGCCTGCGCACGCATCGCCGCAAACAGGAGCATGCTGATCAGCAGCCCGCCGCCAAGAACGTACGGCACGATGCTCACGCGCGACGCCTCGTCGAACAGCGGCGTCGTTCTGGCCACTATCGTCCAGTCGCGTCCGGCGAGGTTGATCTTGCGGCGGGCACGGTAGGTCGGCTGGCTTCCGGAAGCGGTTTCACCGGCGTCCGAGACATAGAATGGGTGCTCGTCGCCTTGCGCGTCGAAGATCTCGAAGGCGACCTGCCCATTCGACCACGGCACGCTCGCCGTGACGAATTCGGCGGTGTCGACGGGGCTGAAGACGAAGCCGAGCAGCGCTGCGCGACGCGCCGCCGCGTCAGCCGGTGCGCCGGCGGCGCGGTACACAGGGAGAAAGACGACAAAGCCGCCAAGCTGCGTGCGCGTGGCCCCCGCCAATCCCTGCACTGCGCCCGAGGCGGCCGGCAGGCCGGAGTCGCGCGCGCTCTCCATCGCCGCCCACGGCTCGGGGTCGGTCGCGAGGTCGAGACCGATAGCGGCGCTGCTCTTCTCGTCCAGCGGCTCGAGCGCGACGATCGGGTGGTACTCACGGCGCGTCCCCTCGGGACGGATGGAGAATCCTGCCGGCGCGGTCACGCGCAGATTTTCCTCGAAGGCCGGCCGGTCTGCCGCCATGACCCGCGCCACGAAACCGATCCCCGTCAAGCCGTAGTAACGCGCCGGTAGATCCAGCGTTTCGATCAAGGCGCGGAAGCGCTTTGGATCGACGACCTCGCCGCCCGCGAGCAGTGCGCTCGCCGAGTGAAGCACGACCAGGTAGCTGTCGAGACGGCTCTCGATTGCGTCGGCAATCTCGCTCACGCGATCCTCGAAGCGCTCGCGGTCGCGCGAGCCGTAGACCGAGTAGGCCGTCCAGCTGGCGAAAGCGGTCGCCAGCAGCACCAGCAGCGCCACGCCGAGCGGCGGTAGGTAGCGCTGCAGATTCCTCGACGGCGGTGTGGTGCTGGTCATTGATCGTGGCGGCTCGCAATCACTCCAGAGCGCTCGAGCGTGCAGGCACCGGCGCTGCCCTCGCGGCCGCAGTCCCCCTGCACTTTTGGGGCCCTCTCCCAGCCACGACTCGGATTCGGGATTAGAAAGGAAAACTCGGCGTTGGTCACTCGGTCAGCGCCACCGCCAGCCGCAAAGTGTACATTGTACGGGGCAAGATCATGCACTATTTACACGCACGCTCGGCCTCGACTGCCCGGACCGGTAGGCCTTTCGCGCAATTACCGGCCGGTGCGGCATTTGCACCCAGGGGCCGCGCGCTCGGCTCGGCGCGGCTCCGACCCAGGCGCCGGCGTTGGTACCGACCGGGGACCCGCCCCGGCCGGCCGTCCGCGGAGGAGAAGCATGCCATACGCGATCGTGATCGACGACGACCCCGGATTTCAAAAAGCCATCGCGGAGGTTCTCGCCCAGGAAGGCTTCTGGATGGAGTCCGCGACCACCCTCGCCGAGGCACGCAAGCTGCTGGCCGAGCGCATGCCCGATCTGGCGCTGGTGGATTTGAGCCTACCTGATGGGGACGGCTCGCAGCTCATTCCGGAGCTCGCGACCATGCCGTTCACCGACGTCGTGCTGATCACCGGTCACGCGACGATCGACTCCGCGATCGACGCTTTTCGCGAGGGCGTGGTCGACTACCTCACCAAGCCGATCGAGCTGCCGCGCCTGCGCACCGTGCTGGCGAACGTCGCCCGGCGCCGCGAGCTGCACGATCAGGTCCAAGATCTACGCGACGAGCTGCGCCGTCTCGGCCGCTTCGGGCCGTTGATCGGGTCCGCCACGCCGATGCAGCATCTCTACGACATGATCGCGCGCGTGGCGCCGACCAACGCGACGGTCTTCATCCAGGGCGAGAGCGGCACCGGCAAGGAGCTGGTCGCGCAGACGGTGCACCAGCTCAGCCGTCGCCGCAAGCAGCCCTTCATCGCGCTCAACTGCGGTGCCGTCACCCCACAGCTCATCGAGAGCGAGCTGTTCGGGCACGAGCGCGGCAGCTTCACGGGCGCGGACCGTATCCACAAGGGCTACTTCGAGCGCGCGCACGGTGGCACGCTGTTCCTCGACGAGATCACCGAGATGCCGGTCGAGCTGCAGGTCAAGCTGCTGCGCGTCCTCGAGATGGGCAAGATCGTGCGCATCGGCGGCGAGCGCGAGCTGCCGGTCGACGTGCGCTTGATCGCCGCGACCAACCGCGACCCGAATCAGGCGGTCGCTGAGCAGAAGCTGCGCCAGGACTTGCTGTACCGGCTGAGCGTGTTCCCGATTCACCTGCCGCCGCTGCGTGAGCGCGGCGCCGACATCGATCTCCTCGCCGAGTATTTCCTGTCGCACATGAACCGAGCAGAGAAGGCCGAGAAGCGTCTCGGCCGGAGCGTCCTCGAGCTAATGCGCGCGTACCATTGGCCCGGCAACGTACGCGAGCTCAAGAACGTCATGGACCGTGCCTTCATCCTCGCCGACGAGGTCATCACCCCGGAGAGCCTGCCCGCGCTGAACAGCGATGCCACGCCAAGTGCGGCCGAGCCGGTCGGCCTCGGACCGGCGATCGAGCTCAAGCCCGGGATCTCGATCGGCGAAGCCGAGAAGCGTCTCATCTTCGCCACGCTGGAGGCGTGCAACGGCAACAAGGAGCGCGCCGCGCGCGTGCTCGAGATCAGCTTGAAGACGCTCTACAACCGCCTGAACGCCTACAACGGACGCGCCAAGCACCGCCCCGTCGGCATCACGCAGTCCGGAGGGTGATCCATGAGGACCGGGCAAGGGCTGGTGTGAGTTGAAGAAGCGTATCCTTGTCGTCGAAGACGATCCGGACATCTCCGAGACCCTCGCGTTGGTCTTGTCCGAGCATTACCTGGTCGAAACCGCGGCCAACGGTGCCGAGGCAGCCGAGCGGCTGCAAACGCAGTCCTTCGATGCGATCGTCCTCGATCTGATGATGCCGGTGATGGGCGGAGCGGATCTCAAGCGGCACCTCGATCGCCAGCACATCGACGTGCCGGTGCTGCTCACCTCCGCCAGCGCGGATCTCGCCGAGCGTGCGGCCGAGCTCGCGATCCTCGATTTCCTCGCCAAGCCATTCGACCTGCCCGTGTTCGAGCGCCGCGTGGCGGCGCTCCTCGCCCGCAGCGCCGCGTGAGGCGCAAGTTCTTCCAGGGCCGCAAGATCCGCGGCGCCGACGTCAAGGACCTCACCTACTTCTTCGAGCCCAACGGGCAGGAGATGACCGATCAGGCCTGGGACGCGGACTTCGTGCGCTCGTTGATGGTCTCCCTCGGCGGAGGGGATGCTCGCGCCGGCGCTCGAGACGGCGAGCGCTGGGCCCGACGGTTCGAGCTCATAGAACCGCGTCGCGGCTCCGGTAACTCACCATCTTTTGCACGCGCGTCTTACACGTCGTGCAGCCGGCGCTTGGTCCGGCGCCCGCCCAGCCTCGTCTGGTGCTGGTCGTCACGATGGCACGCCGTTCGCTCCTCCCGATCGCATTCTCACGAACGAACGACCGGCGCGCGGCCTTCCTTGAGCGCGCCCGAGGAGAGTGAAAGATGTCGAACATCGAGAAGTCCATCGACGTGCAGGTTCCGGTGCGCACCGCGTACAACCAGTGGACGCAGTTCGAGGAGTTTCCCAAGTTCATGGAGGGGATCGAGTCGGTTCAGCAGATCGACGACACGCACCTGCACTTCAAGGCCAACCTGGGCGGCATGGAGAAGGAGTGGGATGCCGTCATCACCGAGCAGACGCCCGACCAGCGCATTGCTTGGCGCGACACTGCGGGCGCGTCCAACGCCGGCGTCGTGACCTTCCATCGCATCTCGGCGGCGACGACGCGCATCATGCTGCAGGTCGACTACGATCCGCTGGGCTTCGTCGAGACCGTGGGCGACATGGTCGGCGTGGTCTCGGCGCGGGTGAGCGGTGATCTGGACCGCTTCAAGGAGTTCATCGAGGCGCGCGGCCGCGAAACCGGTGCCTGGCGCGGCGAGGTGGCGCAGGACCCCACGAGCTGAAACGCCCCCTCCGTGAGCCCCGCGCCGCCGCTACCCAGCGGCGCGGGGCTCACACACCCCTCACCCCACCCGAGACGAGCTCAATTCAGCACTCGATCTTGGCCCGCACGGGCAGATGGTCGGACGCAATGCGCGCCAGCGGCGTGTCGTGTACGACGAACTCGATCAGAAACGAGCGCGGCTCGACCAGAACCCGATCGAAAGCGAACAACGGGCGCCGTGCCGGGAATGTCTTGAGGCGCGAGCGCCCGAAGCGCACGTGGAGCGGCTGCAAGGACTGATCGTTCGGACGCCACTCGTTGAAGTCGCCCGCCACGACGGTGACCGTGCCTGGCCGTGCGCAGGCAACGCTGCCGAGAATCTGCTCGACCTGCCGGGCGCGCTCGAAGCGCCGTAGTCCGAGGTGCGTGACCAGGACGCGCACCGCCCTGGCTTCGAGCATCAGGTCGACGTCGATCGCGCCGCGCGGCTCCTTGCCCCCGACGCTGAGGTCGACGTGCCGTACCGCAGCCGCGGGCGCGCGGGTCAGCAGGGCGTTGCCGTAGTGCCCGGTGTCGCGCACCATCGTCGGCCCCGCGACCGCCTCCATCCCGGTGGCCAGCGCGAGGAACGCCATCTGGTCGTCTCCCGCCGTGTGGTAGCCACAATCGACCTCCTGCAAGCCAAGGATGTCGACGTTCATCTCCGCGATGACGCGCGCGATTCGCTCGGGTGAGCACCTGCGATCCGCCCCGATACAACGATGCACGTTGTACGAGCCGACGGTCAACCGCACGACGAAACATGCGACCGTAGTCGGCCGTAGGGGTGATCGATCGGGCGCGTCATCGTCGGGGATCCGACTGCAACATGCGCGCCACGGTGGTCGCGGTCCGGCGCCACGTTCTCCGTACCTTGGCGGCGCTCATGATGCTGCGGGACCTACCCAACCTGCGAGCCGACTTTGCACGGCGCTTGTAGGCTTTGCGTGGCCAACACCAGAAGGACGCCCCCGAAGCGGCGCGTTTCCGCGTCGAATCGAGCGATTCCAGACTCAGCCGCGTGGCACGCAAGTAGCTCTGGATCACTCGCAGCGCCGCGACACAGCCTCGGGCCGTGTACCGCGGGCTTTACACGAGGAAGGAGCCGCCATGAAGAAGCTCACGTTCGCCACCCTTGCAGTCGTCCTTGGTTTGACCGGCCTGAACGGCTGTTCCGACAAGGTCACTCGCAAGACGACAACGTATCAGCAGACGTCGAGCGGCCTGCCCGCGGGCACCGTTGCCCCCGGAGCGGTGACCGAAGACGACGGGACGACCACCACCAGCAAGACCACGCGTAGGGTGGAAAAGATCGAAACCGACTGACCCCCTCCCCTTGGAATGGTCAGGAACCCAACGAGGAGAACAGTATGAAGAGCAGACTTCGTCCGATCCGGAGCGCCGCCATCTCGATTGCCGCGGTCGGTCTTCTTGTGAACGGCGTCGGCGCCGAGGTCGTCAGCCGCGAAGTCACCGCGACCACGACGATCACCGGCACGGCGAGTGAGGTAACGCCCAGCTCGCGTATCGTCGTCACCTCGACGGCAGGCGCACCCACAACCTATACACTCGATCAGAAGACCGTCTTCGTCGACGAGTCCGGCAACGTCGTGAGCTACGAGCAGGTGCGCGGCCAGCCGGTCCAGATCTACGTCTCGGAGAGCAAGGAGCAGCCGGTTGTGGTCGAGCGCGTCGTCGTCGCGAAGCCGGTCACCCGCGTGATCGAACAGAAGCCGGCAGCGCCGCAGGTGATGCAGCGCACCGAGACCCGTACCGAGACCAAGACCGAGGTCGAAGACTGATCGGGACGCCGGTCGCCATCGCGACTCCTTCCCGACCGCGCGCACAAGGGGGCGCGGAGCTTCGGCTCCGCGCCCCCTTGTGCACCTCGCGGAACCGAGACGAAGAGCGCCGTCAGGCGATCGACGCCGCTGCCGAGCAGATCGCGTAACATCGGGTGTTTCTTCTCGCGCACCAGCTCGGCGAAGGTCTGCAGACGCTCGGTGAACGATCGGCCAGCTCGCCGGCAGCTGCTCGTCGACATGATCGATCCGTAGGCCGTCGACGAGGCCGTCGCGCACCCAGGCCAGCACGAACTCGACGCGCAGGCCGATGAGGGTGTCGATGTCGAAGAAGCGCCGGTAGGACAGATCGCGGTCCGCGGCGCACCAGAACGCGAGTGGGTAGTTCTGTCGCTCGAGCAGCGCGTCGAGCGCGTCGGGATCGGACGTTGATCTCGTCCCCCACCGCCGAGCGCGCGCGCTAGCGCGGCGCGATCGATGCGGTCGGGTCGGTGTTCCAGTGCTCGGAGAAGCTGAGCACCTTGACCTCGGTCTCGAAGTGTCCATCGCTACGCTGCGGCAGCGGTGCCGGCATGTCGTAGCGGAACTGAACCTTACCACCCGCCGGGATCGGCTGCGGGACGCGAACGATGGTGCCGCTACCGGGGTTGTCATCACCGGGTTGCATCTCGCGCGTCCAGCGGAACTCCTGCTCGACCATGAGACGCACGTCGCGCACCTCGTGCGAGGTCTGGTTCTCGACCCAGCCGGTCACGGTGCTCCCGTCGGTGCGAACGCCGCTCACACCGAGCCCGCTCGGAGCCGCACCGACTTCGGCGGCGACTGGAGGTGTCCCACCGACCACCAAGCACAGCATCGCCAGCAGGGCGATCGTTCCCTTGTTGATCATGTTCAAGCGATTCTCCATTTCTGCCCGCGCGCAAGGCGGGTTGAAGGCACGAGCGTGCCGGGGTTCAGGCGCGTGCCTCGATGGCCACGCTCGCCGCGCGTTCCGCCGCGACGCTCTTGCGCTCGCGGGCGCTGCGGCGCGGGCGGCGGCGTTCGCTGCCGGCCCCGATCACGTGTCTCGAGCCGTTGATCCGGCGCAGCGAGATGCGCGCCGCGGGCTGCTCGACGGTGGACGCGTCGTGCAACGAGCCGAGACCGCGCCGGAGCTGCGTCACCTCGAAACCCAGTGCCACGCAGAGGTTGGCGAACGAGTACGGCCAACTCATATCGTCGGACTCGACCCACTCTCTTGCTTCGCCGAACAGGCGGCGCGCCCGGCGCTTGGCCGGGGTGCGGGAATCGATCGCGTAGCGCAGGTAGGTCGAGATCCCGTTCTCCATGACCGCCAGCATCAGCCGTATCTCGGGGCGATCGGAGCTCGCCGGCCGAATGCGGTCTGCGTACTGCTCGGGGGTGATGGTGTCGGGCGCCAAGAAGCGCGCCGCATCGTGTCCCATTCCTACATCGCTGGAGCCGGCAGCGAGCCGGGATTCAGCTTCAGCCACTCGTCGCGGCGCGCGCCGCCACCTTGGGACCGTCGCTCTTGGGTGCCTCGCTCACGGCGTGGCCGACGCGCTCGCGAACCTCGTCGATGCGCGAGCCGAGTTGCTCGCGAACCTCCGCGCCGGAGCTCGGTGCGAACAGCAGCGCCAGCCCGGCGCCGACGAGAATTCCGGCGCCGAACACCGCGGCTCCACCGAGCAGGTCGCCTGCTCCACCACGAGCGCGCTGCAAGCCCACCGCGCGTAGAATCTCCTCTGCCGAAGGCAGGCTCCTTGTCAGCTCCGCTGCATGCATCTGCTTCTCCCGTCTTCGATCGTGAACGATCGAGTTTGTCGACATTTCAAGTCGCGCGGCCGGTCACGACCTCGGTGAGGGGGACGGCCATGCGTCGCATCAGCACGGCGAACGCGACGCGGGTGCCGAGACCGAACACGGTACGCAGGAGGCCCGGTGAAACACCGGCGCCAAGCACGTAGCCGAGCCCCGCAGCGGTCGCGAGACCGACGTACGGCCGGGCCGCCAGGCGATCCCTGAGCTGCGACTCCCAGGCCGAGCGCGCCTCGAAGACCGCGGAGACGAGACCCTCGAAATCGTTGCGCACCCGCCGCGACTGCTCGTAGACCCTTGCCACCCCGGGCTCGATGTCGGGCGTACCGGCGCTCTGCTCCCACTCCGCTCCGACCTCGTCCTGCGTCTTCATGGCGTCCGTCTCCATTCTGCTTCCTGCAGCTCTCACGTCGCCCGCGAGATGATCCGGCCGACGACATAGCCCGCGGTGAGCGCCATCAAGACGGCCAGCACCGGACGCTCGGTCACGAAGGAGCGCACGTGCCTGTCGATCCGCTCGAGCTCCTCGCGGCCAGGAAGGCGTTCCAGCGCCGGTACCGGCTCGAGTCGGGTCGCGAGATCCTCGTTCATCTTCGGCGCACTCATGCGTTCACCCGTGCCCCGAGCCAGAGCCCGACCAGCGCCGCACCGAACAGCCAGGGCGTCGGGCGTTCGCGGATGCGCCGCGGCACGTCGAGCGGCTCGCTGACGACGTGCTTGACGCGTGCGAGCGCGATGCGGAGGTGCTCCCGATCATCCGCGAGCGACTCCTGCAGCGCCTCGATCTGCTCTTCGTAGCCCTTGCTCATCCGTTGCTTCCTCCATCGCTGACCGCCGCGGACTGGCCGCGCGACGCGTCACCGATTGTCTCGACCCGTCGCTTGGCCAGGATGAGCGCGAGCCCGCCTGCGACCAGGTTGACCAGCGCCGCGAGCGCGACCGCCTGCGCGTTGGTCCAGGACCGCGCGAGGATCAGGACCCCGACCACGTTTGCCCCGACCCACCCGACGAGGAGCAAGCCGAGACCGAAGAGCAGCAGTGCAAGGCTCGCGAGCGTGTTGGCCACGGCGGCCTTGGCCTCGATCATGGCCAGCTCGACACGGTCAAGGATGACGCGCTGTCCGGCGTCGAGCACGTCGACCACCGCAGCGATCACCGACGTCTCCTCGCGTTGCTTCTCTGCCACGATTGCCACGGAACCTCTCGCCGTCTGCGCTGGCCGTCAACGACCGCGCTCCACCCGTTCAGCGCGAACCGTGCCACAGGGACGCGCGCGACAATCCCGAGGATTGTCGCGCCGCCGCGTGCACGGTCGCCAGCGGGACGGCGAGCTGCCCGTGTATGGCCTACAGCGCGTTTGCAAAGGCTGCGCGCGCGAGGCGAGCGTCTAGCGCGCGGCGACCAGGCGGGTCACGGTGTCGATCAGGTCGACGATCGTGAACGGCTTCGCCAGCAACGCATCGAAACCGGCGGCCCGGCACGCCGACCGGGTCTCTTCGCTGTCCAGGCCGGTAACGGCGAGCGCCGCCGTCTTGCGGCCGGAGGCCCGGTCGAGGCGACGGATCTGGGTCACAAGCTCGAGGCCATCACCGTCGGAGACCCTGAGATCGCTGAGCACGGCATCCGGAGAGAGCTCCTCGAACAGGGCGAGACCGTCGGCGATCGTGCCGGCGACGGCAACCGTCGCACCTTCTCCCTCGAGCGCGAGCTGCAGGGCCTCGGCAGTCATTTCGTCGTCCTCGACGACCAGCAACGACACACCCGCCAGACCGGCACCCTCTTCCGCTGCGATTTGCCCCGGCTGCGGCTCCGGTATGGCGGGGGATTCTGCAACCGCGCTATTCGCCGAGCTGGCCAACATTGCGCCCATGCGGGTGACCTCGGCGCGGATCTTCACGAGATAGCGCGCCTCCTTCTCGCCCACCTGGTCACGCAGGGCCTCGGCCAGGAGATCGACCCACATCTGCATCGCCGCGAGCGGCTGCCGGAGGTCGTGGATGAGCTTATTCACCCGCTGCTCGTGATGTAGCTCTCGAGCTGCTCGATCAAGAACTGCTTCTCCGAGATCACCGCCTTCACGACGTCGCCGATCGACAGCACGCCGACCAGCTTGCCATCCGCCAGCACCGGCAGGTGCCGGATGTGCTTGTCCGTCATCAGCGCCATGCAGTCTTCGATGGTGCGCTCGGGAGCCACACAGATGACCCTGGTCGTCATGATCTCGCGTACCGGGGTGTCGCGCGAGTTCTTGCCCTTCAGGATCACCTGGCGCGCGTAATCGCGCTCCGACAGGATCCCGAGCAGCCGATCACCGTCCCGCACCAGGACGGCGCCGACATTCTTGTCAGCCATCAGCTGCAGGGCGTCGTACATCGTGCTGTCCGGGGCTACGGACCACACCTTTCCGCCCTTCTTCCCCAGGAGATCGCGTACCGTATGCATGGCCATCCTCCCCGCGCCGCGGTGAACCGATGCGAGGTCGAGTCTGGCACCGGGCTCGCTGCAGCTCAAGCGGTCGCTTTTCGTCTTCTCTGCCCGCACTCCTGTAAATCCTTCCGAAAGTCGATGCCAAGATCGATGATTTTCATCCTCGCCACCGGTGAGACGCCGCCACCAGTGCAGGTGTTTGCTCGATCTTTCGCGCGCGCTGCCTCTGGTCCGATTCTTGGTGTCCTGCATGTCCGCAGCCGCGAATCGATTGGCGCGGCCGGCCCGGCAACGACGGAGCGATGGCGCCGCCGAGCCGAGTGAGGACAGGGGAGGAAGACCATATGGACCTCGACGATACGAACGCGTTGACCACCGTAGTGGCATACGATCGGCGGCGCACGCCGCGCGCCAGCATCGGCGGCGCCCTCGCCACGCTCGCTTTCGGACTAGTGACCGCGGAAGCTGGCGCCGCCACGCTATTCGTTGCCAACACCGGTAGCGATGGTCCGAGCTGCGGCACAATGGCGGCTCCGTGCCGGACGATCAGTCAAGGTGTCGCGGTCGCGGCGGACGGAGATCGGATAGTCGTCCAGCCGGGAGTGTACGGCGACGTCGACGGTGACGGCGAGTTCGTCTCGGCCGGCGACGAGCCGGCCGAGTACGATGGCGGTTGCAACTGTCTGGTGAGCGTCGACAAGTCGGTGAGCATCGTCTCGCAGGGAGGTGCAGGCGCTACCACCCTGCGTGGCGCGGTCGACGGATTGATCGCCGTCAACATCAGTGCGCCTGGCGTCGTCCTCGGCAAGAAGAAGCAGGGGTTCTCGATCGTCGGCGATCCGCAGCACGACGGCTACGGCCTGTGGGTCGGCGCGGCGGCGCCCGGCGCGCGCATCGAGGGCAACGTGTTCAGCCGGCTCGAGACCGCGGTCTTCGTCGCGGGTAGCGGTGCGAAGGTGTTCGGCAATCGGATCGCGCAGACGATCACCCACGGCATCTATTCCGAAGGCGAAGGGATCCGGATTGCCGCCAACGTCGTGGAGCAGACCGGCACCTTCGGCGGCAACGACAGCGCGATCCATGTGGTCGGCACGGCCGGTGCGGGGCACACGATCGAGGGCAACCTGGTGGTCGGCAACTTCAACCTCGGCATCTTCGTCGTCGACGGTTCGTCGATGGCCGCCGGTGCGGCGCACGTCGTCCGCCAGAACCTCGTCGTCGGCAACGGCCGGGTGGGCATCAAGGTTGCGCTGGCCGCGGACAGCCGTGCGGCGACCGTGGTCGAGAACTCGATCTACAACAACGACAACATGAGCGGCGCCAACTGCGGTCTGCTGACTCTGTCCGCCGGCCCGGTTATCGATGCGACCAATAACTTCTGGGGCACTGCCGGCGGCCCTGGGGCGAACCCCAGCGACGACGTCTGCACCGCCGGCACGCCGCCCAACGTTGGCTCGCCCGCAGCAACGGCGTTCGCGATCGTCGCACCACCGATGCGCTGAGATCACACCCGGGCCAAGGCCCTGCGCCCCCACACAGCGGCCTTCCTCCCCCGTCCGGGTATGACGCCGTGGGTTGCGCGCGGAAGAAATCCGCGCCAGCCCACGGCGTTACCTTTTCAAGGGCTCGACCGTCAGGGCTTGAGGACCTTCGACAGGATGCGCAGCTCGTCGGTGATGTTGTCGGGAATGGTGTACCCGTCGGTGTCGCGGATCTGGCCCAGGTGCTCCTGGATGTCCTCGGCGCTCGGCTTCTTGCCCGATGGCGCGACCCAGCCCGGCGTCAGCCCGAGGAAGACACGCGCGAAGCGTCCGCCGCCGACCGAGAAGATCTCGTGCGTCAGCTCGCACGCCTCCGAAGCCAGGTAGACCACCAGCGGGGTCACGGCTTCCGGGTCGAGCAGCGGCGCCAGCGGGCCGAGCAGCTCCTCGGTCATGCGCGTCCGCGCCGTCGGCGCGATCGTGTTGCAGCGGATGTTGTACTTGGCGCCCTCGACGGCCAGTACGTTCATCAGGCCGACCAGGCCCATCTTGGCGGCGCCATAGTTGGTCTGGCCGAAGTTGCCGAAGATGCCGGCCGCGGACGAGGTGAAGACGAAGCGGCCGTAGCCCTTCTCCTTCATCACCCGGAAGGCGGGCTGCGAAACGTAGAAGGCACCCTTCAGATGCACGTCCAGGACGATGCCCAGCTCGTCTGGCGTGAGCTTCAGGAAGGTCTTGTCGCGCAGGATGCCGGCGTTGTTGATGACGACGTCGACGCGGCCGAACTTCTCCACCGCGCTGCGGATGATGCCCTCGCCGCCCTCGGGCGTGGAGACCGAATCGTAGTTGGCGATCGCCTCGCCGCCCGCGCTCTTGATCTCGTCCACCACCCCATCGGCCATGCTGTGGCCCCCGCCGGTGCCGTCGCTCTTGCCACCGAGGTCGTTGACGACCACCTTCGCGCCGCGCCGGCCGAGGTCGAGTGCGTAGGTCTTGCCGAGTCCGCCGCCCGCGCCCGTGATCACGGCCACGCGGCCGTCGAATCGAATGTCGCTCATGTGTTCTTCCTCCTTGGTGCTGACGTTCGCGGGGCGCGCGTCAGTCGAATGGATTGCCGAGATTGAACTGGCGTCCGCGCGCCGCGTAATCGACCCCCGGCTCGCGCTCGTACTCCGGGGGGAAGCAGGCGCGCTTGCGCGCGTAGTATTCCAGGCGGTGGTCGCCCGCCGAGGACGGGTTGAAGGTCAGGTAGTAGGACCGCCGCGCGCCGGGCGAGCGGTTGGGCCCAGAGCGGTGCGGGGCCCAGGCGTCGAAGACGATCAGATCACCCGGCACGGCGAGCAGCGGGACCACGTCGAGGCCCGCCATCACCTCGGCCTTCAATGTGCCGTCGGCCTGGTGCGGCAGGAAGACGCGCTCGCACGCGTCGCGCGCGATCTCCAGGCAGCCGTTCTCGAGCGTGAAAGCATCGACCGGGACCATCACCGTGAGCTGGTGATCGACGCCGAAATCGACGTAGGCCGGTGCATCCTGGTGGTCGGCGAAGCCGGCTCCACCGGGCAGCTTGAAGTTGATCTTGTCCTTGAACAGGACGACCGGCTCGCCACAGCACTGCGCGAGCAGGTCCTGGAATGCGGCGCTGCCGAACAGCCGCGCCAGGCGGTCGTGGAACGGCATGAAGTTCTCGATGCGCGCCAGCAGCTTGCGCCCCGGCCCGTCCTTGGCGCGCTCGTAGTAGCGCATCCACATGCCCGGCACCTCCGGCCACGACGCGATCTCGTCCGTCCAGCGCGTCAGGTCGGCGACCTCGGCCCCGCTGAGAACGCCCCGCAGCCACACCCAACCGTGGCGCTTCCAATGGTCCATCCCGGCCGCGTCGAGCATCGTCACTCCGGCGTGGCCTCGTACCAAAGCCGCAGCGGCACGTCACCCTGCCCGCTCAGGTCGGATCCGGCGGCTATCCGGCGAGCGCGAAGCCCAACCCTGTCAGGAGCCGCCGGTCCGCCATGTCCAGGTCGGCGGCGTCGGTCACGACGAAGCCGGCGAACTCGCGGCGCACCGGGTAGTCGCGGCGCAGCCGGTCGAAGGCCTGGGCGCGAGTACCCGTCGGATGGGCCAGGGCGGCGCGCATGCGCTCGTCGTCGGCGCGAATCGCATAGGCGTGTCGGACCGCAGCCCGCAGCCCATCGCGACCGCCCACCCCGATCGCGACCCGCGGCGCGGCGACAGGGGCAGTGAAGATCGCGGGCGCGGGGCCCTCGGCGGCGCCCAGGAACACCTGCAGAGCTGCCGCGATGATCCGCGTCCCGGCGAGCTTGCCGTCGAGCGAGTAGCCCGCGATATGCGGCGTCGCGAAGCGGACCACGTCGAGCAGCGCGGGCTCCGGCTCGGGCTCGGTCTGCCAGACGTCGAGCACCGCGTGCATACGTCCCGCGGCGCAGGCGGAGCCCAGCGCAGCGTCGTCGATCACGCCGCCGCGCGAGGTGTTGAGGACGACCGCCCCCGGACGAAGGCGCGCGATGCCGTCCGTGTCGAGCAGGTGCTGGGTGGCGTGCGCTCCCGTGCGGGTGAGCGGCACGTGACAGGTGACGACGTCGGCCGCGCCGAGGATCTCCGTCACGGCCAGCGAGACGAAGCCGGGCTCCAGCTCCGCGCGCGGTGGATCGGACATGAGGACCTTCATCCCGAGCACCTGCGCCAGCGCCGCCACCCTGCTGCCGACGTTGCCGACGCCGATCACCCCGAGCACGGCACCGCGCCACTCCCGCTGCAGATCCTGCTCGAGCTCGAGCAATGCGGCGACGACGTACTCCGCGACCGAGCGGGCGTTGCAGCCGGGCGCGTAGGCGAATGCGATCCCCGCACGCTCGAGCCAGGCGCGGTCGACGTGGTCCGTACCGATCGTCGCCGTGCCGACGAAGCGGACCCGGCTGCCGGCGAGCAGTGGCTCGCCGATGCGCGTGACCGAACGAACCACGAGCGCGTCCGCCGAGGCGACCGCGGCGGCGTCGATCTGCCGCCCGGGAAGGAGAACGACGTCGCCGAAGGCGCCGAACGCGTCGCGCGCCAGTGGGATGTTCTCGTCGGCGACGATGCGCAAGGCCATGCCCGATCTCACCTCGCGAGCGTCGTCCAGGCAAGCAGACGGGCCACGGTCACACGCCAAACCTCGCTTGCGGCGATGCGGTCGACGCCGCCAGCGGCGTCCCGGCGCCCTCCCGGAACGTTTGCGCGCCAGCGCGGCTTGGGAAAATGTGGCCGCTGCTCGAACCTTCGCTACACGTTGCGCTCGAACCCGCAGCTTGATCGCGGAGCGGAATCCGCGAAGAGGACGATACGACCATGAGTGAGATCTACCGCATCTACGGCTCCGAGATGTCGCCGTACTCGGTGAAGGTGCGCTCGTACTTCCGCTACAAGGGGATCCCGCACCGCTGGATCGTGCGCAACCCGGACAGCGACGCGGAGTACCAGAAGTACGCCAAGATCCAGATCGTCCCGCTGGTCGTCACACCCGACGAGAAGGCCATCCAGGACTCCACGCCGATCATCGAGCAGATCGAGACCCGCCACCCCGAGCCCTCGATCCACCCGAGCGAGGCGACCACGGCTTTCGTGTCGGCGCTGCTCGAGGAGTTCGGTGACGAGTGGGGCAACAAGTGGATGTTCCACTACCGCTGGGCGCGCGACGTCGATCAGGTGAGCTCGGCCGGGCGCCTGGCGCGCGCGATGATGCCGGCGGCCGACGAGGAGCGTCACACGGCCATGGCGACGATGATCCGCGAGCGGATGGTCGACCGGGTGTGGTTCGTCGGCTCGAACGCGCAGAACGCGCCACAGATCGAAGCATCCTTCCGCGACGGGCTGGCGCTGCTCGACGCGCATCTCGCCGAGAGGCCGTATCTGTTCGGTGCGCGGCCCGGATTCGGCGACTTCGCCCTGTGGGGGCAGATCTACGACGCCTGGACGGATCCGACGCCGGGCGCGTTGATCGAAGGCTGCGCGCACAACGTGCTCGCCTGGGTGCAGCGCATGCTGTGGCCGCGCGCGGAGGGCGAGTTCGAGCCCTGGTCGAGCCTCGAGCCGACGCTGCTGCCCTTCCTCGAAGCGCAGGTCGGACGGCTGTTCGTCCCCTGGACACTCGCCAACGAGGCAGCGGTCGCAGGCAGCCGCGAGGAGTTCAGCGTCGCGCTGAATGGCCACACCTGGACACAGAAGCCGCAGAAGTACCACGCCAAGTCGCTGCGCGCGTTGCGCGACAAGTATGCGGCCGTCGCCGACAAGGGCAAGCTCGACGGCGTGCTGGAGGGTGCGGGCTGCCTCGCCGGCATGCGCGGGTGAAGGTCGCGACGCGGGCTACGGCGGCGGCGCGCGATGCGGCGGCAGCGCGAAGCCGAAGACGCTTCCCTTGCCGACCTCCGAGCGCACCGAAACCCGTCCCCCGTGCGCCTCGACCAGCGTCTTGACGATCGCCAGCCCGAGACCGTTACCCTCGTGCGGCCGGCCATCGCCGATGCGCGAGAACTTCTGGAACAGCTTGCCCTGCAGCGCCGCCGGGATGCCCGGCCCGGTGTCGACGACGTGCACCACCAGCCACTCGTTCTCGTGCCCGGCCCTGATCGCCACCCGGCCGCCCGACGGCGTGAACTTCAGGGCGTTGTTGACCAGGTTGCTGATCGCCTGGCCCAGTCGGAGAGCGGAGCCGCGGACCGGTGGCAGGCGATCGCCGACCTCGAGCGACAGCGCGATGTTCTTCTGACGGGCCGCCGCGTCGAGCGCTGCGGCCACCTCGCGCAGCAGTGGTGCGAGGTCAACCACCTCGAACTCGGCCTCGATCCCCATCTCGATGCGCCCGACGTCCAGGATGTTGTCGATCAACGACCGCATGCGATGGATCGCGTCGAGGATCTCCTGCGCAACGCTACGGTCGTCGGCATCGAGCTGCGGCAGGCCGGCGAGCAGCCAGGCATTGCCCTGGATCACGCCGAGCGGTGAGCGCAGATCGTGCGCGACGTGACCGACGAACTCGCTCTTCAGGGCGTCGAGGTGCTTCAAGGTCGAGATGTCGTGCATGCCGAGCACCTTGCCGACGTTGGGGATCTCCACCAGGGCGCAGTCGAACACGCGCCCGTCCGCGAGCGTGACCTCGTGCATGCCCTGCTGCTGTGCCGGGGCGTAGAGGTCCAGCAGCGCCGGCTCGGCAAGCTGCTCGGTGACCAGCGCTCCCTGTGCGCCGTCAGCCAGACCCAGGGCTCGCTGCGCCGCCGGGTTGCCCAGCACGATCCGCCCTTCGAGGTCCGTCACCAGGATGACGTCCTTGGCGCTCGCGATCACCGTCCGCAGCAGCGAGCGCTCGACGGTGGCGCGCGAGTACAGCGTCGCGTTCTCGATGGCCACGGCCGCCTGCGCCGCGATCGCGCTCAGCAGCTCGAGGTGCTGCTCGGTGAAGCTGTTCGGATCCGCCTGCATCATGGTCATGATGCCGATCACCTGGTCTTGCCGGATCAGGGGAACGGCCATGGCCGAGCGCGTCACCAGGGTGTCGTCGGGAAAGAAGTGCCAGCGGTGGTCGCTCCGGGTATCGCGCAGGACGACGGCCGTGCGGTGCTGGTAGACCCAACCGGCGAGCCCCTGGCTCATCACCGTCGCCAGGATCGGAGTCTTCACACGGGCCGGAAGGTTGTCGCGCGCCAGGATGCTCTTGGTGACGCAGCCCTCGGCATCGACCTGGAACACGCTGCCCGCATCGGCGGCGACGGCGCCAACCGTCAGCGCCAGGACCTTGCTCAGGACCTCATCGAGCTCCAGGGTCGACGCGAACTGCCGCGTGACCTCATACAGCACGTGGACCCAGTCCCGCGACGCGGGACCGGTCGCAGTCGCGAACGACATCTCACGATCTCCCTGCCGGGGGACTGTACACAACGCGGCGCGCTCGCCCCAAGGGGAGCGGCGCCGGAGCACATACGAGCAGGGACGCCGGGATCGGCTACTGCGAATCGACCGGCCTCTTCTCGTGCATCGTGAATTGCAGCTGAGCGATACGACCCCGCTCGTTGCCCGTCAGAGGCGAGGTCGGCGCCTCGGTCGATCTCGCTACTCTACAGGCTCTTGCGTGCCGTCGGGAACGGCGAATCCCGTGAAGCGTCCCCGACGGGATTTGAACCCGTGTTACCAGCGTGAAAGGACGACCAGGCACATTTTTGCCTTGCTCCCGCCGAGACACACCGAGTGCAAAGATGCC